>OJLA01000566.1_pt1 | contig 30082 bp, 21 predicted proteins | sample 1596611 | NCBI WGS metagenome assembly OJLA01 (sample SAMEA4350168, study PRJEB24818) | metagenome | biome: human; feature: gut; material: faeces | place: Denmark | collected 2013-09
GCAATATGTCGGGCGGCAAACGGCGCATCTACCAGTATTTCACCGAAACGACTGCACGCTCGATGACCGAAAAAGCGAATTTCCTCAAAGACGAGTATGGCATAGGCGGGCGTTCTCCTGCGGTATCCGGTGCGGATGGCAGCAATGAAGCGCATGACAGCAAGGGCATTGTGCTGCAAAAAAACGCCTGCACGCCTGTCAAAATGCAGTGGACGAAGGCGGCGGCGCGCATTGACACGCTGATTCGCCAGGGGCAGTATCTGACGAAGGATGCAATGGCCGATTTTGGCAGGCAGGAAGCTGCCGAAGGTGCCCTCCCAAAGGAAACAGCGCCGGATGCGAACGAGGAAAATCGGGCGGAGCAAGGCAAAGAAGCAGACGAATCTGTTTCCGCCGAGGAAAGCGCCGCACCTGCTGATGCCGCTGAAAATCCAGCTTCCTCCGAAACCGCTGCCTATGCGGTCGGCGATACGGTCTATCTGGACGACACGCTCTTTGTGATCGAGGCAAAAAGTGCGTTCGGCGTTCAGCTGCGCGACCCGTCCCAGCGCTATCCTATTTTCCGAGCGGAAAGTCTGCCACGCTTTGAGCGGCTGCTGGCAGCGGACGAACGGAATGCACATTTCCTGCCAGCAGCAGAAACCGCGCTGCGGAATATCGTGCTTGATTTGTCCGCCAGCGCATCCGAACAGCGCGAACCAGCGCCTGAACAGCCAGCGGCAGAAAACTTCCGCATTACGGATGAGCATTTGGGGGAAGGCAGCGCAAAGGCGAAATTCAGTGCGAACATCGAAGCCATTTCCGTGCTGAAGATGGTCGAAAGCGAGCAGCGTTCGGCATCGCCGCAGGAACAGGAAGTCCTGTCCCGCTATGTGGGCTGGGGCGGCTTGCCGCAAGCCTTTGACGAACACAGCGAAGCATGGCGCAGCGAATACAGCGCGCTGAAATCCCTGCTGACACAGGAAGAATACGAAGCTGCCCGTGCATCCACCCTGAACGCGCATTACACCAGCCCGCTTGTCATCCGTGCCATTTATGCGGCGGTGGAACAGCTGGGATTTCGGTCGGGCAACGTGCTGGAACCCAGCTGCGGCGTGGGCAATTTCTTCGGGATGCTGCCGGACAGCATGAAGGAAAGCCGCCTGTACGGGGTGGAGCTGGACAGCATCACGGGACGCATTGCCCAGCAGCTGTATCCCAAGGCGCACATCACCATTGCAGGCTTTGAAACGACTGACCGCAGGGATTTCTTTGACCTTGCCATCGGCAATGTGCCGTTTGGGGCGTATCAGGTGCAGGACAAAGACTTTGCCCGCCACAATTTTCTGATTCACGATTACTTTTTTGGTGCGACTCGTTCCTAAGTGAAAAGCTTAGGTGCAAATTTTGAAAGGCAGGTGAACCAGAATATTTGCAAACTAACAATTCGATTGGTGGAATGATGGGGTAACGCCCTGAAACGCCATCCTTAATACTCCGACTGGCTCTGCTCAAAAGGCAGATGTTCAGAAGCTCGGTGAAGTCGGCAGAGAGCTACCGTCTTGCGGCTGTGTGAACACCGCAACGAAAGCTGTCCAGCGGTGGATGGTGTAGCCTATATGCCGGAGGTCTACAAAATATCTATGGTGAGAATGACCGTAAAAAGTCTGACGAATCCTCGAATGTAAGGGTCTATAAGTAGGCTGTATAGAAATGTGCAGTTATCCAAACGGATAGTATGTGGGGAAAAGTAAAAATCGAAGATATGAAATTCCCTATGCCGTTACAGGCGGTATCAAGCATACAGGCTTAGAGAGGACACCTACGGATATATGTATAGATAGAATTGTTGGAACGAGGAAAGCAGAAAAGCTAACCAATGGTTAGTAAACGCAGGAAATCATAACTGCGTGAGTTTTCTGTGAGAGCGATGGCACGACCGTTGATGTTTCTGTAATGTAAACGGAGGAACAGCCATTAGCCGTTTATGATTTTCAAATAATAACAAAGTAAACATTCACAGCTTCGAGTATGACAAAGAAAATCAAATCCGAAAGGAGGAGATGCCTGTGACAACTACGAAGCAGAAAAAGAACTCAAAACTACGCTATTTGGAGTATTACGACCTGCAAGATACGCTTGATATGTTGTATGCGGATAGTGGACGAAGAAAGATTTTCAATAATCTTATGCCGCTTATCGAGAGCGAGGAAAATATTCGCCTTGCATATCGTAACATTAAACGCAATTCTGGAAGCAATACAAGCGGAGTAGACAAACTGACGATTAAGGATATTGAAAAGATACCCGAAACGAGGTTTGTTGAAATTGTGAGAAAGAAACTCCAATGGTATAAACCCAAAGCAGTTAGGAGAGTTGAAATTCCAAAGCCCAACGGAAAGCTAAGACCGCTGGGTATCCCTGCAATATGGGATAGGATAGTCCAACAATGTATTCTCCAAATTCTTGAACCTATCTGTGAAGCTAAATTTAGTGACAGAAGTAACGGATTTCGACCTAACAGGTCGGCAGAACACGCTATCGCACAAGCCTATGCGTTTATGCAAAAATCACACCTGCACTATGTTGTGGACATTGATATTAAAGGCTTCTTTGATAATGTCAGTCACAGCAAGCTGATGAAACAGATGTGGAATATGGGGATACAGGATAAGAAATTGCTATGTGTAATAAAAGAAATGCTGAAGGCTCCGATTGTTTTACCCAATGGAGAAACAATTTATCCGCAAAAAGGAACACCGCAAGGTGGAATCCTATCACCACTTCTTTCTAATATTGTTCTGAATGAATTGGATTGGTGGATAGCGAGCCAGTGGGAAAAGCAACCTGCTCACAATATTCGTGACCATATCACAAAAACAGGTGCTACTCACAGAGGTCGAGCCTATGACGCATTCCGCAAGTCTGGTCTAAAAGAAATGCACATGGTTAGGTATGCAGACGATTTTAAGATATTCTGCTCAAACCGAAAGGACGCAAAAAGAGCGTATGAAGCAACAAAAGCGTGGCTTCATGACCGTTTGAAGTTAGAGGTAAGTGAAGAAAAATCTAAAATCGTAAATTTGAAAAAGGGCTATTCGGAATTTCTGGGTTTTAAACTCACTCTTATGAAAAAAGGTGCGTCCTATGTTGTCAAATCACATATCTGTGATAAGGCAAAAAGGCGAGAAACGGACAAGCTGAAAGGTCAAATCAAAAAGATAGCACATCCCAAAAACGATGAGGAACGAGTAACCCTCATCAATGAGTACAACGCTATGATTATGGGTATGCACAACTATTTTCAGATTGCGACCTGTGTAAGTTCGGATTTTGCAGACATGGGACGAGAAGTTGATGTTGTGAAATTAAGCCAATTAAAGCGAAAGGCACTTTCCACAAAGGGAGATTACAAAGGGTTTTCGTTCATTGAAAAGAAATACGGAAAAAGCAAACAAATCCGTTTTTACAGCGGAAAGCCTTTGGTTCCTGTGGGATATATCAAGCACAAGAATCCCATGTGGAAGAAAAAATCGGTGTGTAAATACACCCCAGAGGGTAGACAGAAAATTCATAAAAATCTTGGCATAGACACCAATACTATGCTCCTACTTATGAGAACAAAGGAAGTTGGTAGAAGTGTTGAGTATATGGATAACCGAATTTCTCTCTATGTGGCACAATACGGAAAATGTGCAATAACAGGACAAATACTGGCGTTGCATGAAATTCATTGTCACCACAAAAAGCCTGTCAGTCAAGGTGGAAATGATAGATACGAAAACTTGATTATTTTGCACAAGGATATACACCGATTGCTACACGCAACAAAAGAAACAACAATCAAAGCTTACCTTTCACAACTGCAACTCACCTACAAACAGAAGGCAAAGCTGAACAAGCTACGCCAACTGGCAAATTTGCAAGCTATCTAATATTAAAATGAGTTTCTTTACTGCTCGAACATTGTAAGTTTACTTTAGTTAATACCGAATCATAAACGGTGGAACGCCGTGTGCGGTGAAAGTCGCACGCACGGTGTGGAGCGGGGGAAAAGGTGGAAAGCGGTGCTGACGCACCGCTCAGACCTTACCTATCGCTATCGAAAACGCTGGAACAGGTGCGTCCCGGCGGCGTAATTGCCTACATCACTTCCAAGGGGACGATGGACAAGCAGAATCCGGCAGTGCGCCGGTACATTGCAGAGCGTGCCGAGCTGTTAGGCGCGATTCGGCTGCCGAACACAGCGTTCAAGGCGAATGCCGGTACGGAAGTCACGTCGGACATCCTCTTTTTGCAGAAACGCGAGCGCCCGCTGACAGTCGAACCCGATTGGGTGCATCTGGGACAGACGGCAGACGGCATTCCGGTCAACAGGTATTTCGCAGCGCATCCTGAAATGATGCTGGGGACAATGGTGCGTGAACCCAATCTTTACGGCAACGAGAATGAAACCGCGTGCATTCCGCTGGAAGGGGCAGTGCTTTCCGAGCAGCTGACCGAGGCGGTGCAGCATATCCGCGGCGAATATCAGGCAGCAGAACTGCCGAATGAGCTGGAAGGTGAAGCGGCGGCAGACACGATTCCAGCTGACCCCAATGTGAAAAATTACGCCTTCACAATGGTGGATGGCGAGGTATATTACCGCACCAACTCTGCTATGGTCAGGCAGAAATTGCCCTTGCCTGCACTGGAGCGCATCCGCGGTATGATTGACCTCCGGCAGCAGGTGAACGACCTCATTCAGGCGCAGCTGGACAATGCGGATGATGCCGCCCTTGCGCCGATACAGGCACGGCTGAATCAGCAGTACGATGCGTTTACGGCAAAGTACGGGCTCATCAACGCCCGCAGCAATGCCAACGCGTTTTCGAGCGATTCTTCCTATTATCTGCTCTGCTCGCTGGAAGTCCTCAATGAGCAGGGCGGATTGGCACGCAAGGCGGATATGTTCACCAAGCGGACAATTCGCCAGCAGACGACCATTACGCACGTCGATACAGCGGCGGAAGCGCTGGCCGTCTCCATTGCGGAGAAAGCGCGGGTTGACCTGCCCTACATGGCGCAGCTGACGGGCATTGAGCCGGAACAGCTGACCAAGGAATTGAACGGCGTTATTTTCCCGGTTCCGAATCAAGACATTTATGTGACTGCCGACGAATATCTGTCGGGCAATGTGCGGCAGAAACTGCGGGAGGCGATGCAGGCAGCAGCGCAAAATCCCCTGTATCTTCCGAACGTAACCGCTCTGAAAGCCGCGCAGCCCAAGGATTTGGATGCTTCCGAAATCGACGTGCGGCTGGGGGCAACGTGGCTGGACAAGTCGGTGATTCAGGACTTTATGCTCGAAACCTTCGCGCCGCCGATGTATCTGCATCGGGTGATTCATGTGAACTTTTCTGAATATACGGCAGAATGGAACATTTCGGGGAAATCTGCGGTATCCGAGAGCAGCGTGACCGCGTATGTGACGTATGGCACAAGACGGGCAAACGCCTACCGGATATTGGAGGACACGCTGAATCTGCGGGATGTCCGCATCTATGATATGGTCACTGACCCGGATGGAAAGGAGCGGCGCGTCCTCAACCAGAAGGAAACGACGCTGGCGCAGCAGAAGCAGCAGGCCATCAAGGCGGCGTTCCGCGAGTGGATTTGGAAAGAACCGAACCGGCGCGAAACGCTGGTGGCGCAGTACAATGAGCTGTTCAATGCCACCCGCCCCCGTGAGTACGACGGGCGGCACATCACCTTCGGCGGCATGACCCCGGAAATTCAGCTTCGCGAGCATCAGCGGAACGCTGTTGCACACATCCTGTACGGCGGCAATACGCTGCTGGCACACGAAGTTGGGGCAGGGAAAAGTGCGACACGTTCGTAACTGAAAAGGTTACGCACAAGTCAGCTAACAATAGAATCGGGAACTGGAAAGGAGTCCCTGAAAAGACTTGGAGAACTAATATTCCGATAAGTGGAATGATGGGGTAACGCCCTGAAACGCCTACCTTATAAACTGCGATATGCGGCAGTCCTCTGTAACAAGGATTGCGGTATAACGCTCGCTAAAGTCGGCGGAAATGTACCCAAACAGGTTATGCCGTGGAAAGCATCTCAGCGGTGGGATGTGTGCATGATACGCCGGAGGTCTAAAAACTGCCTATGGTCAGAATGTCACGATGACTGACGAAATCCCGAATGTACGGGTCTAAAAGGCGCAGGAGCAGAAATGTTCCTTTCCGATTACGGAAGTATGTGAGGATGAGTAAGAATTTTTACTATGAAAGTCCTTGCGGTGTTACAGGCACCGCCCAGCATACAGGCTCAGAGGGACACCTAAGGGCAGATATGTACAGATAGGAATATTGGAACGTGGAAAGGCTGGAACACGGAGCCAGTTACAGGCTATGAGGTGTTGGATTGGAAAGCGCATTGCGTATAACAATCCTTTATCCAGCTGAGAGAGATGGCACAGTACCGTTGAAGCCGTAGAAATACGGTGGAGGGATGGCCATTAGTCGTCAGCAATCAATAAATTGAAAACTATACAGACACAAAGGTTCGAGTATGACTAAGAAAAGCGAAATCCCCCATACAAGGAGGAAAGTACCTGACTTTGGCAAACAAGAAGAAACCCTTGAAGAAACAAAAAATCCGCAATTCCGAATACTACGATATGCAGCTCGCTCTTGACGAATTGTATGCCGCAAGTGTCAAGGGGCAACGGTTCTGCAATCTGGTGGAACTAATAAAACGCCCCGAAAACATCAAGCTGGCCTACAGAAATATCCGAAAGAACAGCGGCAGTCGAACGGCGGGTGTGGATAATAAGACAATAAGCGATTTGAACAAATGGAACGAAAATGCCTTAGTTGCCCATGTTCAGCGCAAGCTGGACTGGTATATTCCTAATGCTGTCCGCAGAGTGGAAATACCAAAGGATAACGGGAAAACCCGTCCCCTCGGAATACCCACGATTATGGACAGGCTCATTCAGCAATGTATTCTGCAAGTATTAGAACCTATCTGTGAAGCAAAATTCTTCAAGCGAAGCAATGGTTTCAGACCAAACCACAGTGCAGAAAATGCCATTGCCCAAGCGGAAAGAATGATACAGAACGTCGGTTGTCATTACGTCATTGATATCGATATTAAATCTTTCTTTGACAATGTGAACCACGGCAAGCTGCTGAAGCAGATGTGGACACTCGGTATCCGGGACAAAAAGCTGTTATCCATCATTTCTACCATGTTAAAGGCAGAAGTGGCTGGAATCGGTTTTCCCGAAAAGGGCACGCCGCAGGGCGGTATCATCTCCCCGCTGCTGTCAAACATCGTCCTGAACGAACTGGACTGGTGGATTGTCAGCCAGTGGGAAGAAATGCCTACCCAAAGGAACTATGTACACAGAATCTATGCAAATGGAACCCCTGATAAAAGCAGTACCATCCGAACCCTGCGCAACTACACGAATCTGAAAGAGTGCTATGTTGTCCGCTATGCAGATGATTTCAAAATCTTCTGTAAAAAGCGGTCAGATGCAGTCAAGCTGTTCGAGGCAACGAAACAATGGCTTTTGGAACGTCTGGGACTGGAAACCAGCCCGGAGAAATCGAAAATCGTAAATCTGAAACGCCATTATTCCGAGTTTCTGGGCTTTAAGCTGAAAGTCCGAACAAAGGGAAAGAAACCTGACGGGCAGCCACGGTATGTAATAGAAGCGCATATCAAGGATAAGGCATTGTTGAAAATCCGGAAGAAAAGCAAGGAAATCATTGGGCAGATACGGCAGACCTATGACCCAGGAATGGAATACCGTCTGATACAGACATACAACTCCTATGTTATGGGCGTTCATAACTACTACAGCATTGCAACCCATGTAAATCCTGACTTCCACAAAATCGCTTTCGATGTCAAAAAGAGCCTTTACAACAGATTGAAGCACAGGCTGCAGAAGAACGGTCAAATCACAAACAGGTATATCAAGGAAAAATACGGCACGAGCCGGGAGGTACGCTACCTGAATGGTCACGCTATCGTCCCGATTGCCTATGTTCAGCACAGAGTACCCATGGACAAGAAAAGTCGGGTAAATAAGTACACGCCAGAGGGACGGGCTGAGATTCACAAGAATCTTGCCGGTATCAATATGGCAGTTCTCTATCATCTGATGAACAATCCATGCGGTAAGCAGAGTGTGGAGTACAACGATAACCGCATCGCACTCTATGTTGCACAGAAAGGAAAATGTGCTGTTTCCGGTGTGGAACTGGAAGCAAATCAAGTGGACTGTCACCACAAAAAGCCGTTGGTGCTTGGGGGCAATGACAGTTATCAAAACCTGATTATTGTTTCCGATGTGGTTCACATCCTCATTCATTCCAGCAATGAGTGCACCATCCGAAAATACCTGAAAGTGCTAAATCCTGATAAGAAGCAGTTGGCAAAGCTCAATAAGCTCCGTGTGCTGGCAGAAATGCCGGAACTCGTTTTCTAAAGGGCAAATCTGTTTGATGTATAGATTGTCATAAAAATTGTTGACGATGGAAAGCCGTGTGATGGGAAACTGTCACGCACGGTTTGGAGCGGGGGAAAATCTGGAGGAACGGATATGCAGCCTGCGGCTGCATATCCTGCCCAAAGGATTACCTATCGCTATCGTTTGAAATGGTGGCAGCAGCGATGGAATCCAAGCGGCTTGGGCTTTGTCAGAAGCCGCTTTTTGTCGTCCCAAATCATCTGACTGAGCAGTGGGCATCCGAGTTCATCCGCCTCTATCCCTCTGCCAGCATTCTGGTTGCTACGAAAAAGGACTTTGAGCGCGCCAATCGGCAGAAGTTCTGCGCGCGCATTGCGACGGGCGATTATGACGCGGTAATTATCGGGCACAGCCAGTTTGAGCGGATTCCCGTCTCGCAAGAGCGGCAGCAGCGCCTTCTCCGGGAGCAGCTGGATGACATTACGCATGGTATCGAAGAACTCAAGTACCAGCGCGGCGAACAGTTTTCCATCAAGCAGCTGGAACGCACCCGCAAACAGCTGGAAAATCGGCTCTCCAAACTGGAAGCCGAGGAACGGAAGGATGATGTCATCACCTTCGAGCAGTTAGGGGTGGACAGACTTTATGTGGACGAGGCGCATTCATTCAAAAATTTATTTTTGTATACAAAAATGCGGAACGTCGCAGGGCTTTCGCAGACAGAATCGCAGAAATCATCGGATATGTTCCTGAAATGCCGATATATGGACGAAATCACCGGCGGTAAGGGCATTGTGTTTGCAACGGGTACGCCCGTCAGCAACAGTATGACGGAGCTGTACACTATGCAGCGCTATCTGCAGTACGGCACATTGCAGCAGAAAAGCATGTCGCATTTTGATGCGTGGGCTTCCACCTTCGGGGAAACCACGACCGCGATTGAACTCGCTCCGGAAGGAACGGGCTATCGGGCGCGGACGCGCTTTGCAAAGTTCTTCAACCTCCCGGAGCTGATGAACCTTTTCAAGGAAGTTGCGGACATCAAGACGGCGGATCAGCTGAACCTGCCTACGCCCACACCGCACTATGAAACCGTTGTGGTACAGCCGACGGAAATCCAGAAGCGGATGGTAGAGAGCCTGTCCGAGCGTGCAGGAAAGGTGCACGGCGGCAGCGTGGATCCCAGGGTGGACAACATGCTGAAGATTACCAGTGACGGCAGAAAGCTGGGACTGGATCAGCGGCTGATCAATCCTCTGCTTCCGGATGATCCGGGCAGCAAGGTGAATGCCTGCATCGACAACGTGTTTCGCATCTGGCAGGAAGGCTCATCCGACAAGCTGACGCAGCTGGTCTTCTGCGATATTTCTACGCCCAAGGGTTCAGAAAAGGAAAAATCGCAAAAACAGTCCCCGGAAGCCGCAGATAACGCTGATGCGGGCTTTGGCGATGACATGCCGCCGCTGGATGCAGATGACATTCTGGGCACAGGCGAAAACGCCAGCATGGCTGTTGAGAGCAGCTTCAGCGTGTATGAGGACATCCGAGAGAAGCTGATTGCCCGCGGTGTTCCAGCCGGGGAGATCGCTTTTATCCACGATGCCAACACCGAGGTGAAAAAGAAAGAGCTCTTTGCCAAGGTGCGCTCCGGTCAGGTGCGCGTTCTGCTGGGCAGCACGGCGAAGATGGGCGCGGGCACCAACGTGCGTGCGACTCGTTTGTAACTGAAAAGGTTACGCTCAAGTCAAAATTCTGCAAGATTGAAAGGAGCTTGAAAATTGATTTGAAGAACTGATATTCCAACAGGTGGAATGAGGGGGCAACGCCCTGAAACGCCTGCCTTGATACTGCGGTGTGCGGCAAAATTTGTAGAAATTGAGCCGTGCAAAGCCCGCTGAAGTCGGCGGAAATCTGCCCCAACAGGCAGTCATGTGCTGTGGAAAGTGTCCCAGAGGTGGGATATGCAGATGATACGCCGGAGGTCTATAAAATCCCTATGGTGAGGATGTCATCCATGACCGACGAAGTCCGAGTGTTAGGGTCTATAGTGTGATATGGCAGAAATGCCATCGTCGTAAATGTACGGCGTGCGTGAGGTTGAGTAAAAATGTACGTTATGAAAAACCTTGGGGTGTTACAGGCACTTCCAAGCGCACAGGCTCATAGGACAGCCTAAGGGGATTATGCACAGATAGGAATATCGGAACGAGGAAAGGTCGGAACGCTGAGTGTCTGCACACGATGAAGCGGTGGTTACGAAAAATCGAGCAGTGAAACAAGTAACCTTTATCCTGACTGAGAGCGGCGGCAAGACTGATGAAGCCCCTGTAACAGGGGCGGAAGAATAGCCGCCAGTCATTTGCAAAACAAATATTCTAAAAAGCAATATATCAAAGGTTCGAGTAAGACTAAAAAAGGCGAAAGCCGACTTTGACAGGACGAAAACTGCTCAAACGCCAAAAGCTGAGGAACAACGAATACTATGATATGCAGTCAGTATTCGACGAACTGTATGAAAATAGTCTTGCGAAATGTGAATTTAAGAATCTTATCAGCATCATCACGGCTGAAGAAAATATCAGGTTAGCTTATAGAAATCTAAAAAAGAATGCTGGAAGCAGAACGCCCGGTACGGATGGCAAAACCATCGCAGACCTTGCAAAAATGAGTGAGCCGGAACTGATTGGTTTTGTACAGCAAAAATTCAACTGGTATCAGCCCCAGTCTGTCAGACGAAAAGAGATTCCCAAGGGTAATGGCAAAACCAGACCACTTGGGATTCCCACCATCATGGACAGATTGATACAGCAATGTGTCCTGCAAGTGATGGAGCCAATTCATGGAAAGCTGCTGCGCCAAATCTGGGCAATGGGAATCCATGACAAAAAGCTGCTGAGCATCATATCCGCTATGCTGAAAGCAGAGGTCGCTGGTATCGGTTTTCCTGAAAAAGGGACACCGCAGGGTGGAATCCTTTCCCCGCTGTTATCCAACATTGTTCTGAATGAACTGGACTGGTGGATTACCAGTCAATGGGTTGGAATGCCTACAAGACATGAATACAGCGGAAAAATTCATGAAAACGGCACCAAAGACCAATCGAAAAAGTATAGGGAGCTCAGAAAAACCAATCTGAAAGAGTGCTATATCGTTAGATATGCTGATGATTTCAAAATCTTTTGCAGAAAGCACAGCGATGCGGTGAAGCTGTTTGAAGCGACAAGAGCATGGCTGAAAGAGCGCCTGGGGCTGGACATCAGCCCGGAAAAGTCCAAGATTGTGAATCTGAAACATGCATATTCCGATTTTCTGGGATTCAGAATCAAGGTTCATAAAGGCAAGAGAAATCAATATGTGGTCATATCACATATTGCACCCAAAGCATTGGACAGGATAAAGGAGACTGCGAAAAAGAAAGTCAAGGCAATCCAGCACTCATCCGGTGAAATGGAAGAATTCAAGGCTGTAAGCGACTACAACAGTTTTGTCATGGGTATCCACAACTACTACCGCATGGCAACTGCTGCGTCCCCGGACATACAGCGATTAGCATTTGAAATTAAGATTTCTATAAAAAACAGGCTGCAAGAGCGAGTAAGGCGACGAAGCAATCAAACAATTCCTGAATATGCCAAACGGTATGCAAGGAGCAGGGAAATACGCTTTATCGGCAAGAACATCCTGCTTCCAATTGGTTATATTCAGCACCATCCGCCAATTCATAAAAAGAAGTCGGTGAATAAATACACCGCTGCTGGACGAGCGGAAATACACAAGAATCTGGAGTGTGTAGACATGTCAATCCTGCACAGTCTCATGAAAAACCCCATTACGAGCGCCACAGTGGAGTATAACGATAACCGTATATCCCTCTATGTGGCGCAGCAAGGAAAATGTGCCATTACGAAAAAGCAGCTGTCCCTTGAAGAAATCCATTGCCACCACAAAAAGCCTAAGTCGCTGGGCGGTGGGGACAATTACGCGAACCTGATTATTCTGCATGAACGGATTCACAGACTGATTCACGCAACGCAAAAAGGTACTATTTCTGCAATCATGCAGACTGTACAGCTAAACAAACAGCAGCTTGATAAGCTGAATAAGCTCAGAAAGTTAGCTGGAATCGAGGCAATTACGTTAGAGCAGCAAGACACCTGCTGCTGATTAGAATAACAATTTGTAAATGATGGAAAGCCGTGTGAGTGGAAACGCTCATGCACGGTTTGGAGTGGGGGAAAATCCGGAGGTGAGTTCGCCAAAGGATTACCTATCACTATAGGATCGTCTGATCGCCCTTCATGATCTGGACTGCCCCTGGCGGCCTGGTGATCTGGAGCAGCGTTCGGGACGCATTGTCCGGCAGGGCAATCAGAATCCTGATGTACAGATTTACCGCTATGTTACCGAGGGCACCTTTGACGCCTATCTCTGGCAGACGGTGGAGAACAAGCAGAAATTCATCTCCCAGATCATGACCAGCAAAAGTCCGGTACGCTCCTGTGAGGATATTGACGAAGCCGCCCTGTCCTATGCGGAGATCAAGGCGCTCTGCGCCGGTGATCCTGCCATCAAGGAAAAGATGGTGCGCCCGTAAGGGTGTATATCAAAATCCGCCTTTAGCAAGCGGTAGGTAAAGATATCAAGAAAGGAAGGTGAAAGAAGTAAACCTATCATCCCACAACTTATCCGGATGGGGAAACCCAATGGGGAGTGTAGCATGTTGTTATCCGGAAGGATGGGTGTGCAGCGGTATATACAGCATCCAAAGAACCGATGGACATGGGGATGAAAATTTGCGTATGAGGATGAAAGCTGGATTGCCTGATACGATAGCCGGAGCTTGGGGACATCTTGCCCTCCGTAGGAAAGATGCTGAAACCTACGGTGCTTCGATAGCCGTTCTTCCATTTTGGATGGCTATGTGATATCCGAAGCAAAGTAACTTCAAGACAGAAGTAAACGGCAAAAGTCGCATCCGACAACGCAAAACGCTATATTGATATACGCTACCGGGGATGACCTAAACCCCGTAAGGGGCATGGTTACACAGCTCCCATAGTAGTCCGAGGACTCTGAATTAACAGAGATGGCCGTAAAAACGGAAGCGGGAAAACCGCCTACATGGCAAAGGGGAGCAGTTTACCTTTTTAATACAAACAGAAAGGATGGTGCGTGAGGCACTATGAGAAATCCGATTGATGTATTGAATAGTCTAAGCGATAAAGCAAAAGACCCAACGTACAGATATGAGAGATTGTATCGAAATCTGTATAACCCGGAGTTCTATCTTCTGGCCTACAAGAATGTATACGCTAATGATGGAAGTATGACACCGGGAATGGATGGCAACACCATTGACGGCATGAGCAGCAGAAGGATTGAAGGGATCATTGCATCCCTGAAAGACAAAAGCTATCAGCCGCACCCTGCACGTCGGGAATACATCCCGAAGAAGAACAGTGATAAAAAACGGCCACTGGGAATCCCATCGGCCAATGATAAACTGGTGCAGGAAGTTGTCCGAATGATACTGGAAAGCATCTATGAACCTACCTTTTCAGAAAACTCACATGGCTTTCGTCCTCGTAGAAGTTGCCATACGGCTCTGCTGCATCTGCAGCGCACTTTCACTGGGACGAAATGGTTTGTGGAAGGCGACATCAAAGCCTGTTTCGATTGTTTTGACCATCATGTGCTGATCGATATCTTACGCCGACGCATCAAGGATGAAGCCTTCATCGCTCTGATGTGGAAGTTCCTGAAAGCTGGATATATGGAGCAGTGGAAATTCCATATGACCTATTCAGGCACACCGCAGGGCTCAGGTATCAGTCCAATCCTTGCGAATATCTATTTGAACGAGCTGGACAAGCATATTGAGGAGTACAAAAAGCAATTCGACAGGGGAAGTTCCTCACACAGAAAAGCAAACCCCGAATATGAGCGTATGAACGGTTTGGCCAAAAGAACGAAACGTAAATATGCAAGGATTTGGGACACGCTCAATGAACAGGAACAGAGAGAATGTGCCCGCCACATCCGTTCGTTGAAAGCAAGTGCTCGGCAACTACCGCATTGCGAAGTATTCGATGAGGGATATAAAAGTCTGCAATACATCCGATATGCTGATGACTTTATCATCGGAATGATTGGGAATAAAGCAGACGCCGAAGCTCTCAAAGCCGATCTTGCCATATTTTTGAAAGAGAAATTAGGTTTAACTCTCTCAGCAGAAAAGACGAAAATCACCCACACATCAGAATGTGCCCGTTTTCTTGGCTATGATATCAAGGTGTCTCGGTCTCAGGAAACAAAAAAGCTGAAAAACGGAACAAAGTCCCGTGTGTACTCAGCGGTGGTAAAACTCTATACGCCATTTGATAAAACGATGGCGAAGCTGCTGGAAGTAGGAGCAATCCGTATCAAGAAGGATACCAATGGTAAAGAACGTTGGAAGGCCATCCACAGGAAGAAACTCATTAACCGTTCGGACATTGAGATTCTAAGCAAGTACAACAGCGAGGTAAGAGGCTTGGCTAATTACTACTCGCTGGCGTGCAATCCCATAAGAATGGCTCATTTCTCAAGCCTGATGAAGTATAGCATGCTCAAAACCTTTGCTGCGAAATATCGTACAAAGACCTCGAAGATCAAAGCTCGATATCTGAAAAAGGGCATTTTCACAGTCCCTTATATGACGAAAGCTGGGCCGAAAGAGTGTGTGTACTACAACGAAGGATTCGAGAGACGAAAAGAGCCGCTATTTGGACAGGTTGACATGCAAGCAACCTACAAAAAATATGCAAAGCCCAGCAGCCTGATTTGCAAGTTACGCGCAAAAACATGCGAACTATGCGGAACAACCTGCGATGATATCGAGATTCACCAGGTTAAGCGGTTGAAAGACCTCACAGGAAATGCTGAATGGGAACAGGTAATGCGGTCACGTCACCGCAAAACACTTGCTGTTTGTCCGAACTGCCATGAGATGATTCACCGGTCTAATAAATCGCAAGATGATGGTAAACGGCGAGCCGTGTGCGCCGAGAGGTGCCTGCACGGTTCTGGAGGGAGTCAGTAATGCTGGCTTACCTCATGATTTGGATGTGGACGTGGCACGTCTGCGGTTGATGAAGGCCGATCACCAAAGCCAGCAGTATCGGCTGGAAGATCAGCTGCTGAAAGTTTTTCCGCGGCAGCTGGAACAGGATGCACAGCTGCTGGAAGGTTTTGCGCAGGATAGGGCAACGCTGGCGGCGAATCCCGAACCCGAAGCGGAGTTTGGCGGGCTGACTGTTCGCGGAAGTTTCATTGAGGACAAGGAAACGGCGGGCAAAGCCATTCTTGCCGCGTGCAAGGAAGCCGCGCAGGTGAATCCGGTGGAGTTTGGCGCTTATCGCGGGCTGACCATGAGCGTCCAGTTCGATTCGTTTGCCAATAAATTCAGGCTCACCCTGCGCGGTGCAGTTTCGCATATCATGGAAGTCGGCAGCGACGCAAGGGGCAACATCACCCGCTTAACGAACCTGATTCAGACGCTTCCCGACCGAATGGCGAAGGTTCAAGCGCGCATTGATGCGACAAAGCAGCAGATGACAGCGGCGAAAGCGGAGCTGGACAAGCCCTTTCCGCAGGAGGAAGAGCTGAAAAACAAAAGCGCAAGACTGGCGGAACTGGATGCAGAATTGAACATGGATCAGCGCGCTGTCAGCCGAGAAAAGAGCGCAGAACAGGAACGATAATCCGAAAAAGGAGGACAAAATGGACACAATTGCAATGACAGCTGTCTACCCGCACGATGCGGCATATGCCCGCGCGCACGGTGAACTGGCGGCGTATCGGAATGCGCGCCGGCGCAATATCGCCTGCAAAGACGCCATCGAAGAAGCGATTGCGAAGCATTTCGACGGGATGCACTTGGACGAAGCGTGTGTCAAGGAGGTGCTTGACCAATACGGCAGCGAGCGGGTAACGCTGGTGCTGGCGGCGACGGTGCAGGAAAAAGTCTGGGATGGACGCTTTTCTAATGCAAACAAGCGCTGGGCGCTCGAAAGGGAGATTCCCCGCGAGCCTGACCGCTGGAGTGCGTATGCCGTCGCCGCGCATCCGGTGATTCTGGATGACTTCATCAATCTGGCACGGCAGGAAATGCAGAAGCGCGAACGTCCGCCTGCTGCAAAAAACGAAAAAGCGATTCGACAGCCTTGCGCAAAGACGTTTCAGGAGAGAGAATGAAGAAGGAGAAAGCGCGGCGGTCGAAGATGCTTCACTTTGCCGTGACGGAAGAGGAAGCACGCATCATCGACGCAAAGATGAAGCAACTGGAAATTCACAACATATCGGCGTTTCTCCGCGCGATGGTGCTGAACGGCTATGTTCTGAAACTCGATTTGCCGCAGCTTCGCGAAATGATTCGCCTGCTGGCAAATCTAACGAACAACGTCAACCAGATTGCCCGCAGGGTCAACGAACACGGCAGCATCTACGAATCAGAGATTGATGAAATTCAGGAGAAAGTCAATCAGCTGCTGGGCATGATGAACCAGCTGCTTTCTACGCTCCAGCTGAACACAGTATAAGGAGGAATTTCTATGCGCAAGACAATCCTGAAAATCATCCTGTGCCCCGTCATCCTGCTGGCAAGGCTCGTCCTGTGTGCCGCTGCCTTCGTCACTTCGCTGGCGGGTTCCGTCATCGGGCTGAGCGCATCGCTCTTTGGCATCCTGTCGCTGATGGCGTTTGTCACCGGCAGCTGGCAGAACGGGATTGCCTTCACGGTGCTGATGCTGCTGGTGAGTCCCGCCGGTCTGCCCGGTATCGCCCATTTGATTTTGGAGAATGTCAGCCGGATGCTTGGCTTTTTCGAGCGGCTGCTGACGTGAAAAACGCAAAAATCATGAAACGCGCTTCTCTTCGGAGGGGCGCGTTTTTCTGCAATCAGGAGGATAGCAATGGCAACCACCCGCATCATGTCGATGCACATCAACAAGGGCAAGACAATCGCCCAGTGCCTGAAAGCACGGCTGGATTATGTGAAGAACCCGGACAAGACTGAGCAGGGCAAACTGATTTCCGCCTATGCCTGTGCGCCCGAAACCGCTGACCAAGAGTTCCTGCTGAACCGAAATGCCTATATCGCGAAAACCGGACGGCGCATTCGCAATGAAGTGATTGCATATCAGGTGCGGCAATCCTTCCAGCCGGGAGAAGTAACGCCGGAGGAAGCCAACAAAATCGGCTATGAGCTGGCTTCCCGGCTGCTGAACGGGGATTTCGCGTTCCTTGTGGCGACGCATGATGACCATGCGCACATCCACAATCACATTGTGTTCAGCGCCGTTTCGCTGGACTGCACCCGCAAATTCAAGGATGTGCTTCGCTCCGGCAAAGTCGTTGCGGAACTGAGCGACAGCCTCTGCCGCGAGCATCGGCTCTCCATCGTCGAAAATCCGCAGGACAAAACCGTCTCATACGACAAGTGGCAGGGCAGCAGCGCCCGCATCACCCGCCGAGACACGATTCGCATGATGATTGACAGCGCCCTGCGGATGCAGCCTGACGGTTTTGACGCGCTCATGCAGCTGCTGGAAGAAGCTGGATGCAGGGTGAAGCGCGGCGCACAAATCAGCGTGAAGCCGCCAGCTGGCAAACGCTTTATCCGCCTTGATTCTCTGGGCGCGGCGTACACAGAGGATGCTTTGCGGAATGTGCTGGACGGCAGGCAGGTGCATATTCCCCGGATTCCGAGAAGCCAGTACACGGGCAGGCAGATTGCGCTGATGATTGACATTGAGAAGAAGATGCGCGAGGGCAAGGGCAGAGGCTATCAGGTATGGGCGGAGCGTCACAACCTTGACGCTGTTTCGCAGTCTGTCATTTATCTGAAAGAAAACGGAATCAATTCGTATGAAGAACTGATGAGCAGGATTGACAGCGGGACAAAGCGGCGAAATCAGCTCAAAGACAGCATGAAAACCTGCCAAGCGCGGATGAAAGCAATCAGCGAGCAGCGAAAAGCGATTTTGACATATCGCAGAACGCAGGCGGTCTATGTGCAGTACCGGGAATCCGGCTGGTCGTCGCAGTTTTATCAGGCACATGCGAAGGAGAATCAGGCACATGCGAAGGAGATTGAAGCCCACAAAGCAGCACAGACGGTGTACGCGAAAGAGAACGGAAAGCTGCCGACGCTTGCGGAACTGTCCGCTGAATATGAGCGCCTGCTGTGCCAGAAGCGAGCGGACAGCGCCGCGCTTGCCGAGGCAAAAGCGGAGGTCAGCAGCCTATGGCATATCAAAACGAACATGGATACCATTGCCAGCGACGAGCTGATTGAAGAAAAAGAAACGTCGCGCGCTGACCGAAACGCACGCTAAGGCCAGCCCCTATTTCCCTTCTGCCCCAACAGTGGCGGATTTCCTGATTTTTTCGGGCGCACCGTGCCTGACAACCGCAGAGCCTGCTCTGCATTAGCGGGGATTGGGGAGCATCTCCCCAACAAGCAAAATGTCATTTTTAGCAAAATGACCCTGCTTGCTAATATGATACTGTCCGGTATTTATACTATTTCCAAATTCACCTGCGCCATCTGCTCGCGCCTTTTCCGCGCTTGCGTCCGCTCATTCCACTTAGCGCTGCTACGCTGCGTTTCATTCGCGTTAGCCAGCGCGAAAAATTCGCTTCGCATCTTGGCGCATTCTCATTTGGAAATAGTATTACGTTAGCGTAAAAGAGAAATTTGCTTTACATCCGAGCGTATTTCAGTGCAAATGCAAAAGAAAAATATACGCTATTTTTGAAAATCGCGTAAAAAACGGCGAAGAAATTGCCAGTTATAATGGAGGGGAAAGCTGTCATGCAGCAAAATAATAATTCCCCGCGGAGAAAAAAGATGAGCTTTACAATGAAAGATGCTTACAGCGTTATGCTGAGGGAGTACCCGGATGTAATGAACATCGAGCAGATGAGCCAAGCATTGGGGGTAAGCACCAAAACGGGTTACGGTCTGCTGAAAAGTGGCAAAGTTGCCTGCTTGAAGGTCGGACGCGCTTATCGGATTCCCAAGGTGCATCTGCTGGATTACATGAAGGTTATGGAGCAGGAGAAGTCAGGGAAAACTAACGGATGATAGCGGCGCAGCGACAAAAAGATGAGGGAGGGACAAGATTGTGGTTGCAGGACATTTGCAGGAAAAGAAAGGGTACTACTATGCGGTGCTCAGTTACAAGGATGCTGATAAGCGACGCAGGACAAAGTGGATTGCCAGCGGTCTGCCTGTGAAAGGCAATAAGAAGAAAGCAGAAGGATTTCTTCAGGAGCAGCGGCGCAGCTTTGAGATTCCGCTGGCGGATCAGCCTATTGCCAAAGATGGGCAGGAACTTTTTGCAGATTATCTTCAGCGATGGCTGCAAGTCGCCAAGACAACGGTTGCACCGACCACCTATGGTTCTTACGGCGGGCTGCTTCGGAATCCGATTGACCCGTGGTTCCGGAAGAAGCGAATTACGCTGCAAGGGCTGACCGCTTCCGATCTTCAGGCGTTTTATATGGAGCAGGGGAGGCGCGTGAAGCCGAACACAGTCATTCATTACCATGCTGTGATTCATCGAGCGCTCAAATATGCTGTCAAGATGGATTTGATTTCTGTGAATCCGGCGGATAAGGTAGACCGCCCGCGCAAAAATGGCTATCAGGCGAATTTTTATTCGGAAAGTGAAATTGCAGCGCTGTTTGCTGCAATTTCAGATACGCTGATTGAAGTGCCGGTGAAACTGGCAGCCTTCTATGGTCTGCGCCGCAGCGAGGTGATGGGCTTGCGCTGGGATGCCGTTGACTTTGTGCATAACACCATTTGCATTCGGCACACAGTGACTGGATGCACGATTGACGGGCAGTACCAGATTATCGCGGCGGACACGACCAAGACTCGCTCCAGCCGCCGTACCCTGCCGCTTGTGCCTACTGTGCGAGAAATGCTTCTCCGATTGAAGGAACAGCAGGAACAGAACCGAAAAATCTGCGGTCAATCTTACAGCCGGGAGTTTGCAGATTACATTTGCGTCAATAAACTGGGGGAACGGATTCGCCCAGCATATCTTTCCAGCTGCTTCAGCAAAGCGCTGGAGCAAAACCACTTGCGGCATATCCGCTTTCACGACCTGCGCCACAGCTGCGCAACGCTGCTGCTGGCGCATGGTGTGCCGCTCAAACAAATTCAGGAGTGGCTGGGGCACAGCGATTTCAGCACGACGGCCAACATCTATGCGCACCTTGATGCGGCTTCCAAGCAGAAGTCTGCCGAAACGATGGAAGAATTTTTGAAATTGGTGTGAGAGAACAAGAAAAAATCTCGACAGACTTGCATCAGGCTCGAAACGGTGCTACGATGTACTTGTCCAACACCAGCGGGTGTTCATGCGGCGCGAAAAGGAGGTTGCTATGGTCGCAGGACATTTGCAAGAAAAGAACGGCTATTTCTATGCCGTTCTCAGTTACAAGGATGCACAGGGCAAGCGGAAAACCAAGTGGATTCCCACAGGCTATCTAATCCGTGGAAACAAGAAGAAGGCGGAAGCGTTCCTAATGGAACAGCGCCAAACCTTCCAGCTTCCGGCGGAAGATACGGAGGCAGTGGAGAAGGGCGAACTGTTTGCGGATTATCTGGAACGCTGGCTGAAAATCGCGAAGAGTACGATAGCGATTACGACGTACAGCTCTTACGACGGGATGATGAAAAGCACCATCGTTCCGTGGTTCCGCAAAACAGGCGTGACCATCACGGAATTGACAGCCCAAGACATTCAGGACTTCTACACAGCACAGCTGGCGCGGGTAAAGTCCAACACGGTGATTCACTATCATGCCCTCATTCATCGGGCGCTGAAATATGCGGTAAAGACAGACCAGCTTTCCGTGAATCCAGCGGATAAGGTAGATCGCCCGCGCAAGAACGGCTTCCAGCCTGCCTTCTATGACAAGGATGAAATCAACCAGCTTCTCGCCTGCGTAAAGGGGACGCTGATTGAAACGCCGGTCATGCTGGCGGCATTCTACGGTTTGCGGCGCAGCGAAGCCGTTGGGCTGCGCTGGAATGCCATCGACTTCCAGCAGAACACCATCACGATTCAGCACACGGTGATTGCGTGCAGGCTGAACGGAAAGTACGAGGTCATCGCCCGCGATACCACGAAAACGAAGTCAAGCCGCCGGACGCTGCCGCTTGCAGCGCCAATCCGGAAGTATCTGCTTGATTTGCAGGTTCGGCAGGCGGAGAACCGCAGACTTTGCGGCAACTGCTATTGCAAGGATTATGAAGGCTATATCTGCATCAATGAGATGGGGTATCTGCTGAATCCGAACAGGGTATCAGCGATGTTTGAGCTGACGCTTCAGCAAAACCATCTGCGGCATATTCGCTTTCATGACCTGCGGCACAGCAGCGCGAGCTTGCTGCTTGCGAACCATGTGCCGCTCAAACAGATTCAGGAGTGGCTGGGGCACAGCGATTTCAGCACGACGGCGAACATCTACGCACACCTTGATGTGGCTTCCAAACAGAACACAGCAGAAGCAATGCTGCATGGACTGGGATTGGAAGAAGAATGAGGCTGCTTCCAAACGAACATGCACCGAGGCGTGAGCAGACGAAAATAGGATGAGATTCGAGCCCAATAAAAAATTCGGCTAAACAACACACTTGTCATTTAGCCGAATGTGGCGGAGACGGTGGGATTCGAACCCACGGACCCTTGCGGATCAACTGATTTCGAGTCAGTCCCGTTATGACCGCTTCGATACGTCTCCACACGCTGTCCATAGAACAGCTTATTTAGTATAGCACAATTTCTCGCATTTGGCAAGCGCTTTTTTCGGAATCTGCAAAAATCCGCGCAAAAAGCGGAAATCCGGCGCGGATACCGCACAATTTGAGCATAACGCGCCGGAATCAGCTTTATTTTTCGTACTTGAAGAAGCCTTCGCCGCTGCTCTGTCCGAGTTTGCCCGCGTCAATGTACTCCTTCAGCATCTTGTCCATGCCCTTGAAGTTATACGGCGCGAGGAATGACGGAATCTTCAGGTACATTTTGACGATGTTGTGTGCCGTCGTCAGCCCGACGGTGTCCAGAATGTGGAATGGTCCCTTCGGCGCGCCTGTGCCCAGCGTCCATGCCTTGTCGATGCTCTCCGGGTCGGAAATGCCGTTGACGTACAAGTCCATCGCCGAGAACAGCAGCGGCACAAGCATCGAGTTGAGCAGATAGCCGGATTTTTCCTTGCGGACGGGCAGCGCAATCATGCGGATGTCGTTGGCAAACTGCATTACCGTGTCGAAAACCTTCGGGTCGGTCTTGCTCTGCGCCATAATTTCCGCAATGTTGTTCTTCCAAATGGAGTTCGCGAAGTGCAGCGACAGGTACTCGTCGGGTCGCCCGGTGTACTTGGCAAATTTCGACGGCAGCAGGGTGGAGGAGTTCGTCACCAGCACCGTCTTTGCGGGCATCAGCGGCGCGAGCTTCTGGTAGAAGCTGATTTTGTCCTCCACGTTCTCCGCCATCGACTCGATGACGAGGTCAGCGTCTGCAACCGCTTTCGCCATATCGAGTTCGAGGTGAGTGTTCTTGTACGCCGCCTCCACCTTCTCAAGGCATTTTTTCGGGTCGAAGCCATCGAAATCCGCGATACCGTTCGCCCAATTTGCGGGCGTTTGACCGTCAGACGTTGCCATCAGGTTGATGGTGTCGATGTACACCTGATGCAGGTGGTCAAGTTTGGGCTGTGTGCGCCCGATGCTGCCCTCACTGCGCAGCCAAATGGTCACGTCGAACCCGCAGTATGCGCTCTGGAAAGCGATTTGGCTGCCCAGCACACCGCCGCCCGCTACCACCACTTTACGAATCATCAAAAAATCTCCCTTCTCGTGAACCGTGCGCACTTGGCGCAAATGGTTTCTTTCTGACAGAATTTTATCATACTCGGATACGTTTGACAAGTAGTTTGATAAAATTTTGCCGATAAAGAGGGGAATTTTGCCGTGCGCAGCCCAAGTGGTGGATATGCCCAAAGTAGGTTAGTTCAGCAGCACAAAAAGTTAGCGAGGACGATCCCGAAGCAGCGCCCGCAGGCGCGTTCCACTTTCAACAATGAAAACCAAGAAACATGGGAGTGCACACCGAAGGGGTCGAGGGGGCGATCGGAAAGCCCCCTCGTCGCCTCCGCAGAGGCGAAATCCCTGCGTATCGCAATATGCTAACATAATAGGAAAGAACTGCTACTCGGTCGCGCCAATGGGCGCGACAATGTTGAGGTGATGGAAAGAGCAAGTTGGGGGGCGCATCTGCGGATGCGCAAAGTTACTGGCAGGGACGCTTCGCTGCCTGCACCTTGTTGACTTCTCTTTTTGAGTGGGTTTGACGAGCAGCAGTTGGGGCGTTGCCCCAAGCCCCACAAGGGAGCTCCGCCCCTTGACCCCGCAAGGGGCAGATGAAAAGGGACGAAGTCCCCCCTTGCCCCCTTTCGCGCGATTGAGTTGAGCGCTCCTTCTTACTCCTTCCGCGTGTTACTTTTTTTCTTGTGCGTCAGCCCATTTTCTGACCGCTTTCGCCGCTGCCTGATTCATCCCCGGCACCTTCAGCAATTCCTCCTCCGTCGCCTCACGAATTGCCTTCATCGACCCCAGCTTCGTCAGCAGCGCCTTCCGTCGCTTCGGTCCAATCCCGGGAATATCCTCCAATTGACTGTGAATGCTCGCTTTCCCGCGCAATCCGCGGTGGTGCGTAATGCAAAACCTATGCGCTTCGTCGCGGACGCGCTGAATCAGGTGCAGCTCCGGCGTGTGGTGGTCAAGGCAAATCGGGTCTTCGCGGTCGGGAAGGAAAATCTCCTCCTGCTTCTTCGCCAGCCCGAACATCGCGACGTCCGCGCCCATGTCCAGCAGCGCCTGCCGCGCGAAACGCAGCTGCTGCGGACCGCCGTCAATCAGCACAAGGTCGGGCAGGTCAGAAAACTTGCCGCCGATGGGGGATAGTCCCTGTTCTTCGCGTTCCGCCTTCTCCTGCAAGCCGTGCGCGAACCGCCGCCCCAGCACCTCGTTCAGGGAGGCAAAGTCGTTCGCGCCCTCGACCGTCTTGATGCGGAAGCGGCGGTATTCCTTTTTCGCGGGTTCGCCGTCGATGAACACCACCATGCTCGCGACGCTCAAAACGCCCTGCGTGTTGGAAATGTCGTAGCCCTCAATGCGCCGTGGGGCCTTGGGCAGCCCCAGCGCCTTGCCGAGTGCCGCCGCCGCGCCGACCGTGCGCTCTTCGCGGATGCTCGCGCGGGCGTTCCGCTTCTCCAGCGCGTCATGGGCGTTTTTCGCCGCCAGCAGCACCAAATCGTGCTTCTCGCCGCGCCGGGGCGTGACCAGCGTTACCGCCGCGCCCTTCTGCTGCCGTAGCCATTGCTCTAATTGGGGTTGCGCGCCGTCGGGCAGCTCCTGCACGAGAATGTTGCGCGGAATCAGGTTGCCCTCCTGATAATACTGCGTCAGGAACTCTGCCAGCACGTCGCCAGCGGGTTCGCTGCCCTCGCGGGGGAGGGAAAAGTGGTCGCCGCCGACCATGCGGCCGCCGCGGACGTATACCAACTGAATCATGGCGTCCAGCCCGTCCTGCGCAATGGCGAGGATGTCCTGCTCGCTCCGGTCAGTCTGGATGGCGATTTGCCGTTCCATCAGCCCCTGCACGTCGCGGATTTTGTCGCGGATGACGGCGGCGCGCTCGTACTGCATCTTTGCCGCGTAGTCCATCATTTCGCGGTTCAGCACGTCCAGCACCTGCTTGTAGTCGCCGCCGAGGAACGCCAGCACGCCGTCCATCATGTCCCAGTACTGCTCTTCGGTGCATTTTCCGGCGCACGGGGCGAGGCATTTGCCGATTTCGTAGTTGACGCACGGGCGGCAGGGTGTTTTCAGCGGCAGTTCCTTCCGGCACGTCCGCAGGGGGAACACGCCGCGAACCGCGTCGATGACCTGCCGAACCGCCGTCGCGCCGATGTACGGGCCGAAGTACTTCGCGCCGTCCTTCTCCATCCGCCGGGCGAGGGTCAGGCGCGGGAACGGCTCTTTCAGGTTGACGCGCAGGTACGGATAATGCTTATCGTCCTTGAGAAGGATGTTGTAGTACGGTTTGTGCAGCTTGATGAGGTTGCATTCGAGGCACAGCGCTTCGAGGTTGCTGTCGCACAGGAGAATATCGAAGTCGTCGATGTGGGAAATCATGGCGGCGACTTTCGGCGTGTGCTCCGTGTCGCGGAAGTAGGAGCGGACGCGGTTTTTGAGGTTGACCGCCTTGCCGACGTAGATAATCGTGCCGTCTTTGTCCTTCATCAGGTAGCAGCCGGGGCTTTCGGGCAGCATCCTGATTTTCAGCTCCAGCTTTTCGCCCCAGTCGATTTTTGCCATAAAAAATTCCCCCTTAGATAACAAAAGCCGGAAGCCGGACAACCCGTCCGAACCTCCGGCAAGAAAATGCAAGAATCAACAAGTTAGTCGTTCGCCAGACCCCAGTCATCCAGCGTAGACGGAATCTGATGCCACAGCACGGCTTCCACCTTGCCCAGAATCATGTTCCGCGGCACAGCGCCGACGTGCGACGAGCGGCTGTCGTTGGAATTGTTGCGGTTGTCGCCCATCAGGAAATAATGTCCTTCCGGCACGATGTACGGGCCGTAGTCGCTGTACATCCGCGCGGACAGGAATTTCTCGGTGTACTTCACGCCGTTGACGTACAGGTATCCGCCGGAAATCTGAACCGTATCGCCCGGCAGACCCACCACGCGCTTGACAAAATTCGTGCTGCCGCGGTCAGGATAGCGGCACACCACGACATCGAAGCGCTCCGGCTCGCCGCCCAGCACAATCGGCTGATTGAAGAAGTACGACGTGCCGTAATGCAGCTTGCTCATCATCATGATTTCGCCGTTGTGCAGCGTCGGATACATGCTGTTGCCGTCCACCACCACGGGCGAACCCACGAACGCTTTCAGCAGGAGGACGAGCAGCAGTGCGCCGACAAGTGTCGCAATCCACTCAATGGCGTTCTGCTTTGCGGGCTTTTTCACCTTCGGGGTGACGACGTAGCCCTTTTTCATCATGCGCTGCTGCCATTTGGTGTAATACAGGGCGGATTCTTCCTTCTTTTCGGGAGATTCCGGCGCGTTTTCGGGGGAGGAGGGGGCGGATTCCGCCTGCTTGACCTGTTCGGGTTCAAGGTTGGACATGGGGAAAACCTCGCTTTCATGATGCAGAGGAATTGTTTCGCACAATAAACGAATGGGCGGAGCGATTCGCTGCACGTTTCACGTCAGGAAATTTCTGACTTATTCGGCAACCAACTGGTCACCGCGTTTCATCAGAACTTCCTCAAGAAAATTCGCCAGAATAGGGGAAAATCCTGCCGAAACATCAAAAAGTTGCAGAAAGTTTACAAACCGTCAAGCGTCACCGTTGAGCCAAAAGGCGGGCTTCACCAGCACGGTTTCGTGCTCTTGATCAATGTCCATCACCATCAGCGACTTTTCGCCCATCACGCGCTTCTTCACCGGCTTTGCGGTGGACATCACGAACGTCATGCCGACGACATCGACATTGAACTCGCGCATCAGGTCGACCATGCCCTTCGCCGTGCCGCCGCCTTTGAGAAAGTCGTCCACAATCAGGCACTTCTGCCCCTCCTGCACCGCGCGGCGCGAAAGGCTCATCGTCTCGATATGGCCGGACGACCCGGAAACGTAGTTGATGTTGACCGCGCTGCCTTCGTAGACCTTGGAGGAACGGCGCGCAATCACCAGCGGCACGCCCAGCGCGTTCGCGGTGGCGAAGGCGACGGGGATGCCCTTCGTCTCCATCGTCAGCACAAAATCCGGCGCGGCGGCATAGTATTCCGTCGCCATGATTTCGCCCATGCGGGTGACGATTTCGGGCGTGGAGAGAATGTCGCTGTAATAGAGGAAGCCGCCGGGCAGAACACGCCCTTCTTCGCTCAGCTGCTGGCAGAGGTCGCCGATGAACTTGCGCGCTTCGGGACGGCGAACCTTCGTGCGGTAGCGAACGCCGCCCGCCGCGCCCGTGACCGTTTCCAGCTCGCCCAGCCCAAAGTGCGCCACAACGTCGCGCAGAATATCAATATCCTCGCTCATGGTCGATTTGGCAGACCCGAAGAGGTCGCAAAAATAGGAAAGCGTGAAGATACGGTTCGGCTTGGCGGCAAGAATCTTCATCATAGCGCTCATGCGCTCGTTGCGGCGGATTTTGTCCACGGGGGTATCGCTCCTTTATCGGTGGTCGAATGCGAATCCCGATGCACCTGAATCATCCGGGAATCGTATGGAAATGGTACGGTTTTTTCGGGCACACCGGAGCAAATCAGGCAAAATAAAAAATCCGGCGATGCCTGAATCGTATTATAGCACAAATCTACGAATGATGGAAGAGGGCAAAATAAAAAAAGTTCGGTTTTTGTGCAAATGCGCGCAATCATCCGCCGAAGGAGTATTACCATGGACAAAACAGGCAAAATTGCATGAGAAAAGGACAAAAAACAGCCGTTTTCCGTTGCAAAATGGCGAAAATCACCCGAAAGGCAGGAAAAAAATCCGCTCCCTCTTGCATTTTTGGCAGGGAAATAGTATACTTATATTCGGACAAAAAAGAAGGAGGTGGTTCACCTATGAAGTCCGTGAACATCAAGCTGAACCTGATGACCGATGGTGCCAAGTTCGTCCAGATCGTTGGCGCGTATCCGTATGACATGGATCTGCGCAGCGGCCGTCACGTTGTGGATGCTAAGTCCATTCTGGGCATCTTCTCCCTCGACTGGAGCAAGCCTGTGACGATGGAGATTTACTCCGACGATTGCGACGACCTGCTGGCCGAGATCAAGCCCTTCCTCGCGTAAGCGTCAGGGGGCATTCAGGACAATCAGCTGCGGAAAGGTCTGCAATGGGGCAAGTGCCGCCGGCGCGGACTTTCTGCCGACAAGCGCATCCCCTCAGCCTCTGGCGGAGGGGGTGTTTTCGTAAATTCGCAGAATAAAAAGCGGGATGTACCCCAAGCGTGACGGCGCCCGAAGGGGTGGAGGGGGAGCACGGAAGGCCCCTCCTCGCGTCCGCAGACGCGAAACCCTCTGCGTCAAAAGCGCAATATTATTATGGTAGAAAAAAATCCGCAAGGGAAGGAGGACGAACCCGCGTGCAGCGCAAAATTATCCCCGATGCCGAGAACCGGCTGCTCATCCTCTATGCCCTCAAAACCGTCGGCGCAATGACCGACCAGCAGCTGCTGATTGTCATGACCGACACCGACTTGATGAACTATATCACCCTCCAGCTGACGATTGCGGATTTGGAAAGCGAGGGCAAACTGCGCCGTCAGGGCGACACATCCGGCGGGACGCTCGAACTGACCGACGCGGGACGCTACCTGCTCAACAGCTTCGAGATGCACATTCCGGTCAGCCGTCGCGGGCTGATTGACAGCGGCGCGGCGCAGTGGCGCGAGCGGTTCGCGGCGGAACAGATGGCGGCGGTGGAGATTTTCGATCTCCCGAACGGCGAAAAGGGGCTGCACCTGCGCATCGTCGACCGCCGAAACGTCCTGCTGGACATCACTTTTGCACTGCCGACGGGCAAACGTATCAACTGCCTCCAGCAGCGCTGGCAGCAGTGCATGAATCAGGTCTACCTGCTCCTGCTGTCCACCTTGGGCAGCGGCCACACGCCGGAAAAGAAGCTGCCGGACGGGTGCAGCGTGCTGCAGGTGAGCGACTCGGAGTGGCTGACGACCGCCTGCGACAACCCGACGCAGCCGACCATTACGCTGATGGTGAGCCTGCCGACCGAGGAAACGGCGCATGAATGCGCAGCCGCTTTTCCGACCATGAGCGCTGTCGTTCGCGACGCGATTCTGGCGCTCCTGGACGGCGCACAGCTGCCGTAATGCCGCGCGCCGCACACTTTTCCCGAAAAAAAGTAAATTCCCTCTTGACAAAGCGGTGGAAACGTGGTATGCTAACGAAGCTGGTTCCATTATGGAGAGATGGCCGAGCGGTTGATGGCGCTGGTCTTGAAAACCAGTGATACCGAAAGGTACCGGGGGTTCGAATCCCTCTCTCTCCGCCAGTTTTCTTAACTGCATACGAGCTTGACATGGAGAAGTACCCAAGTGGCCGAAGGGGCTCCCCTGCTAAGGGAGTAGTGTGAGTAATCGCAGCCCGGGTTCAAATCCCGGCTTCTCCGCCAAAAACCCCGGAAACGTTGCGTTTCCGGGGTTTTTCGTATATGAATTTTTATGTAGTGAAAAAGCCGTGAACGCGCTGACAAAATCCCGCTGGATTCAAACGAATCCTTCACCCAAGATACCCATGAAGAACCGGCACCCCTCATCGGTTAATCCACAGGCACGCCAAGGTCACCACCACAGCAGCTGCGCAAAGAATCCCCAAAACGATAAACCCCATGCGTTCATCTCCTGTTACTATATATTTGCCCCTTGATTTATGGCAGCCAGCCATAGGCATGGGACATCTCGTTGCCTAAACTGTTAGAATAGAGAGGTAATGGTCTGACCTTCATCTCCAAGGGCTTTTA
>OJLA01000567.1_pt1 | contig 30045 bp, 30 predicted proteins | sample 1596611 | NCBI WGS metagenome assembly OJLA01 (sample SAMEA4350168, study PRJEB24818) | metagenome | biome: human; feature: gut; material: faeces | place: Denmark | collected 2013-09
TATTTGCATTATTTAAAGTTTCACTTAACTCGCCCAATATAAATTCATCAACATATTTGCACATTACATTTGACAATTCTTTAGATACTGTTTTATATACCAATGATGGAGTATGATCAACAACATAATGGGTTATTCCATCTACTACATATATAGGTTTATCAATTGAAGTTGGTACGCTAGTTTCTACTGCTCCATTTTCGTCGCAACTTATATCTATTATCAATGCTCCTTTTTTCATTTTTTTCAAATCTTGCCTTGTTATCAAATGATCATTTCTCTTTATATCCCATAATACAGCATTAACAATTATGTCAAATTGTGAAATTTCATCTTTTAATAATTGTTCCATTCTTCTATTATATATTTTAACATTTGCACCTAACTGTGTTAACACTCTATATGCTCCTCTCGCTGTATTTCCATTTCCAATAATGGCAACTTTAGTATCATATGGCATAATTCCATGCACTAATATCGCATGCATTATTGCAACTTCTCCAGCCACTTCGTTATTTCTCCAAAAAACATGTCTTCCTTTTTCAAACATTTCTTCCCATGCATATACGGTTAAACTATTTTTAATCAAAATATCCGTAATATCTCTATTTTGAACAGCATGTATCCAACCGAATATTACTTTATTTTTTATATTTTTTAAATAATTTGCATCACCTATTTTAGGATCTACTATTATATCCGATTTTAATGTTTCTTCTTTTGAAACAACATTTACGCCGGCTTCTCTATATTCATCATCAGTATAATTATTCTTTAACCCATATCCTTCTTCCACAAAAACAAATTTCTTATTTTTTATTTTTTTAGCATCCTTAGGTATTAATGCAATTCTATATTCATTTTCTTTGTCACTATTTATAAATCCTATTGTATTCATAAAATATAAATTCCTTTATCCCTTCATAAATTTTTATCATTCTTTTTTAAATTTTTACCTTCAAAAATTTATATTATCTGTATCATTTTACCAAGTTTTTCTTGTACGCAATTAACATAATTTCCATCCACACAACCTGCTGGAGTAAATGTCAATTCACCAAAAATAATTTTACCATTATAGTCATAAAAGTCCGTCCTTACAAACTTAAATGGCTTTGACAATTTCTCAGCATACATATACATTTTTTCAACGCAAGCAGGTTTATCAATTTTGAAATTATCCGGAGCATTTATTCCTGCTGGATTTATCCTCATCAATCTCCAATCTCTATCCATAAAATAATATTTTGGTTTTCCCAAATTTCTTTCTATACATACCATGCAAAACAATGGTTTTCCATTAAAACAGTATATTTTATAATCTTCTATTGCATTACCATCTTTTGAATCCAAAAACTTTTCACAGACAATCTTTTTATCAATATTTTTATATTGTAGTTCTGCAACATATTTCCAATAATTACTTTTCATCCATTTTTTCAATTGTTTCTTAGTTTTATTTATATCCAATTTACTTTTATCTTTACAGATGATATTATAACCTGCTGCATGATTACATTTTAATACAAATTTATCAGGCAATTTTTCAAAATCAATATCATCAACATTATCATACACACCTATAAGTTCATTTAATATTTCATTACAACCACACTTTTTTACATATTCCCTAACTTTATATTTATCAGCACATTGTGTTATTAATTCATTATGTTCATATTCATTTAATTTTAGCCACATTAACTTTTCATTAAATGTTACTGGTTTTTTTAAATTTAATTTCTTCTTCAATTTAGTTTCATAATATATTTTGCTTGTTAATTTTGGCGAAAAAGTGGATACAATCGCCATTAATTTTCTAAATATTTTTCTAAACATTATTTTTTCCCCTTATAAATTTAGTTATATCATCTAACATTACTTCAGTATTCGATTTATATTTGTTGAATTTTTTTTTCTTTATTTTACCCATTTCATCTTCTATTTTTTCTATATCATATACAGAACTGATAAAATTCATTTCTGCAAATTCTTTTATTAATTGTATTTGATGGTCATCTACATGTTCACCATATTTCGCTAGTCTTGGAACCCCTAAAACTTTCTTACCTTTTTTTATAGCATTTACAATAACTCCTGTACCAGCATGGGTAATTATAATATCTGCCTTATCCAAGTAGTTATTGAATTCTTCCTGTGTCATAAACTCTTTGTATTTATAATTTTTAGGTTTATAATCACTTGTTCCAATTTGTGCAAATACCTCTTCTATTATTTTTCCATTTTCGACTAACTCATCTACTTTTTTTAATAATCTATTAAATTGAAATTTTTGTGAACCAACTGTTACAAAAATCATTAATATATTCCTCCTTTATATATTGCATCCGGATATATTTTTAACATATCTGGCCATTGAACATAAAATCTATCCGCTATTTTTTTGTCATAAATCAATTTTCCTGTTTTTGTGGGACTATTAATCTTTGCAAATGATTCTATATATATAACTTTTTTATGAAAAGCATGTCCTATAAAAAGCATTGGAATTGTTGCTAAAACTCCTGTACTTATAATAACATCTGGTCTTTCCAAAATATAAATATATAACGACTTTATCAAATTTCCTATCATTTTTAATATAAATAGTGGTTCTTTTCTATTTACCTGTAAAAGATAATGATTAATTTTTTTTTCCTTCTTATTATATTCTGTTTTCTCTGTTACAATAAAAGCATTAAATTCTTCACTAAGTTTTCTAAGCATTAATAATTGCTCAAAATGTCCCCCTGATGAAGATATCAAGCAAATTTTCATTTTTTTCTTATTCATTATTTTCCCCTTAATCTCTTGCAAACAAATCTCTAGTATAGACTTTTTCTTTTACATCAATAAGTTTTTCGTCTAATCTATTTGCCATAATTACTGCACTCATATTTTTAAATTTATCTAAATCATTAACAACCTTGCATCCATTAAATTCTTCTTTATTTAATGTAGGTTCATATATAACAATTTTTTGATTTTCCGCCTTTAAATTTTTAATTATATCTTGTATTGCACTTGATCTAAAATTATCTGATCCTGATTTCATTGTTAATCTGTAAATTCCAACAATTTCTGCTTTTTTTTCAATATCTCTTCTGTAATAAATTCTTTTCTTGTTTTATTTGATTTTACAATTGCTTCTATTAAATTTTGTGGAATATCTTTATAATTAGCAAGTAATTGTTTTGTATCTTTTGGCAAGCAATATCCACCATATCCAAATGAAGGATTATTATAATGTGTTCCAATTCTTGGGTCTAATCCAACACCTTGAATTATGTCCTTTGTATTTAATTCTTTAATTTCTGCATATGTATCTAATTCATTAAAATATGCAACTCTTAGAGCTAAATATGTATTTGCGAATAGTTTTACCGCTTCTGCTTCAGTACTATTCATAAATAATGTTTCTACATCTGGTTTTAAAGAGGCTTCTTTTAATAAATTTGCAAATTTTTTACCTTTTTCACCTTTATTTCCAACTATAATTCTTGATGGATATAAATTATCATATAATGCTTTTCCTTCTCTTAAAAATTCTGGACTAAAAAATATCCTATCAGTTACATATTCTTCTCTAATTTTTTCTATATATCCTACCGGAATTGTTGATTTAACAACCATTGTTGTATTTTTGTCTTCCATTGATAATACTTTTTCTATTATATCTTCTACACTAGATGTATCAAAGAAGTTTTTTTCTTCATCATAGTTTGTTGGAGTACTTATTATAACAAATTCTGCCCCTTCAAATGCTTCTTTATAATCTAATGTTGCTTTTAAATTTAAATCTTTTTCCTTAAAATATTTTTCTATGTACTCATCTTGTATTGGTGAAATTCTATTATTGATTTTTTCTACTTTCTCTGGTATAACATCTAATGCTATAACCTCATTGTTTTGGCTTAATAATGTTGCTAATGATAAACCAACATACCCTGTTCCTGCTACTGCTATTTTCATTTTTATTACCCCTTCGTATTTTAAAATTTAATATATTAGTTTTTACCTTGCTCCTTCTTTTTTTACTACTTTCAATACAGTCTTCACAAGTAATTTACAGTCCACCTTAAAACTTTTCTTTTTGTTATAGTCACAATCCATCTTCAATCTATCCTCAAAAGTAACATCATTTCTACCGGCAATTTGCCAATATCCTGTAACTCCAGGTCTAGTCTGAATAATGCAATCATAATATTCGCCCATATCCTCTTTTTCTCTTGGAAGATACGGTCTAGGTCCAACCAAACTCATATCACCTTTTAAGACATTTATAAATTGTGGAAATTCATCAAGGCTTGTTCTTCTTATAAAATTTCCTACTTTTGTAATTCTTGGGTCATTTTTTAATTTTTTATATTTTTTATATTCTTTTCTAGCCTCTTCGTTTTCTTCTAAATATTTATGTAATTTTTCATCCGCTCCAATAACCATTGATCTGTATTTATACATTTTAAATACTTTACCATTTTTGCCTATTCTCAATTGGTCATAAAAGATTGGGCCATCATTTTCATGCATTGCAATTCTTGCTACGTATATTATAATTGTTAATGGTATTAGAGCTATTGTTCCTACTAGACCTCCACAAATATCTACTATTCTTTTTATAACATTCTCTAATTTTTTCTTTATTTTATTTTTACTTTTTTCTATTGTGATACTAACTGGTATTTCATTTTTTACAACTTCATTTTCTAATGCAATGTTGCAATTTTTTATTCCATTCATATCCACTTTAAATCCCCCTATTAACGTTTTTTTGTCATCAGTCAACTCTATTTTAAATTATATAATACTTTATTTAAAAAATCAATTATTTTCGTTGTTTTTTTGCATTTTTCTTGTTTTTTCCATCGGTTTTAGGCAACAATATTATACGCACTATTAGTATTACTTAGTGCAAAATATAATATTCCTGCCTTATCAAATTATATATATGTAATTTTATATTCCTTTAGATTACCTGTGTGTGTGTGTGTGTGTGTGTGTGTGTGTGTGTGTGTGTGTGTGTAGTATTTCAACGTTTTCAGACATTTTATTTTTCATCCCTTTTACTTTTATTTTTTATACTAAGTATAGTATAAGAAATTTGCACTTTTTTGTCAATAGTTTAGATTATTTTCGTATAACTTTTAGTGTTATTTTGTGTTCTAATATTCGCGTTTCATTTATATTGTCTGTTTTCCATCTTCTAATTTGTATTCTTTTATTGTTATTATTATTTTTTTAACCAGCATATAAATTCCTATCCCAAACAATACTCCTAAAGTATCTATGAACACATCTTTTGGGGATGCAGTTCTTCCATTTGAAAACATTTGATGGAATTCATCTGATGTTGCATATAAGCATCCAAAAAGCATTGTTATTCCTATTTGTTTTTTAAAACTTATTTTTGTGTATGTGTTAATAAATCCTAAAGCATTTATTCCTAATATTGTGTATATTGAAAAATGTGCTAATTTTCTTACAACAAATTGGCAATTTTCTATTAATTCTTCTTTTTCTGTTTCGTTTAAATTATTTGTAATTCCTGTTATTTCAACTATTTTTCTTACGAATCCTCTACTTGTTAGTCCTGATTTTTCTCCGTTTTGATTTGAAAATATAAATATTATTATGCATGTTGCTATTGTTAAAATTGCAAATATTGTTCTTTTTATGTTTAAATTCATTTTGTTTCTCCTTGAATTTTGTTATAAAAAAGCCCTATAAGTTTATATAGAGCTTTCTATGTTATAAGAATTTACTTTTCTTATTATTATTTTGTATATCCTGTTTTCTTTATAATGCTTTCACTTATTGATTTTACTATATCTGATGGTGTGTAGTTTTCTTCTCCAAATGCTTCTTTGTGTAATTGTGTAACATTTGATTCTAGTGTAATTGGTATTCCGTACCATCTATCCATTATTTTTTCTTTTGTATCATATGGCCATCCTATGCTTTCTGTAACTTTGTATTTTGACATACTTGGTACCATTGATATTATATCTGTTGCTGATATATTCGTATAAACATGTGGTAATATTTTGTCTGCGAATGAGTTTATTTCGTTTAGATTTTTTGTTTTTAATTTGCTGAACATTGCTTCAATTACTGTTCTCATTCTTTCTGTTCTTTTATAGTCTCCACCATCTGTGTATCTTATTCTAGAATATGCAACTGCTTGTACTCCGTCTACTGTATATGTTCCTGGTTCTGTTATGTGTTTAGATGTTTTTCCTGTTACCTTTGATGTTTCGTCTATATATCCATTTATATATTTTATTTCGTCAGATGTTATTGTTAATTGAACTCCTCCTAATTGGTCTACTGCTTCTGCTACTGAGTCAAAGTTTACTGTTACAAATTCGTTTATATTTAGGTCTAAATTTGTGTTTAGTGTTTTTACTGCAAGTGGTGCTTCTCCATATGAGTATGCGTGTGTTATTTTGTCTAGTCCATGCCCTTCGATATTTACATATGTATCTCTATATACTGATATTAATTTTATTGCTCCTGTTTCATTGTTTATACTTGCTATTATAATGCAGTCACTTCTGTTTCCTACTCCATAATCGTCTGATCTACTGTCTACTCCAAATATTGCTATGTTTCTGTATCCTGTTAGATTTTTTGCAGTTGTTTCTGTTATTCCCAAGTCTTTGTCTGATGGTAGTTCTACTTTTTGTATTTTATCTAATTTTCCTTTTACATAGAAAAATGCTACGCCTATTATTAACGCTAATATTATTAATAGTACTATTATTATTTTTAAAAATACGCTTATTTTTCTTTTTTCTTTTTTCTCTGACACTTGTTTTTCCTTCTTTCTTGTATTCTTAAATTTTTTGTGTTTTTTTATTTTAGTTAAATGTCCATATAATTTTTATTCTTTATATTTTTAGTTTGATGCCCATCTGAACATTTTTATATCATTATATTTTTTTAGTACTTTTTTGTATTTTTCGTATTCTTCGTCCCATAGTGCTTCTGGTACTTTGTCAAATGCTGTGAAGATTTTTTCCGCTTCTGCTAGGTATATTACTTGTTCTTGTGGTGACATGTTTTCGTATTGCTTTGCGAATTTTTCTAGTTTGTCTAGCATTTGGTTTGCTTCTATAAAACCCCAAAAGTCTTTTATTTTTATTCCTAATAGTTTTATTTGCGTTACTGCGTATAGGCATAGTGCAAATATTAAAAATACTAATATATATATTACTACTAATATTGTTTTCATTTTTTCCACCTTTTTTCTATTGTACTTTTCAAATTATACCATAGATGTTTTTTTTATGCAATTATTTTTTGTTTTTTACATTATTTTACAATTGCCACTTTTTTTGGGGTTCTTTTTTAAAAGTTTGCCACTTTTTGCAGGGTTAGAAAATAAATCCGAAAAAAAAAGAAAGGTAAACTCTAGTATTTTTAGAGTCACCCTTCTTCTATAAATTCAATAATTCCCAAATCAATAAAAGAAATCAATATTAAACTTAGCATATATCTTTTACTATTTTTTAATTCATAATCGAAAACCTTACTATTACATTCTTTCAAATCATCTAAATTTGTTGTATATCTATTTTTTTTAAAGATCTTATCATTTCTATAAATGCATTTGTTAATGTATCTATAGAAATTTTATGATCGTCATATTTTTTACTTCCAATATAACTTTTTAATTTTTGGTTTTCAAAATCAAATCTTTTATCAAAATTTATCATATCCTTTTCAAAATTAGAAATAACAAATGTTTCTATAGCTGGATAACTTAGTAAAAGCATACCTCCTATACTGTCAAATTTGTTCATGTCGTTTGGTTCTCTTGAATTTGTATACATTTTTATTAGTTTTCTTATGTTTTTTTCATCATTTTCTCTATCATTATCAAATATATAAAAAATTGCACAATTTTCATAGTTGAATTCCAAGTCATATTGCTTTATGGTTTCTATTTGTTCATCTATAAATTTTGTATTCGTTATACTTGCAACATTACTCTTTTCTGAATTTATAATTACTATTTTAGAATTTTCATTTTCTTTATTTGTATAAGTATATTTCTCTTTTCCATTTCTACTTCTAGTTATAACTTCTTTATATCCTAATACCTTTTTGAATATCATTCCTAACAAATTTATTTCTCTTTTTTCTCCTTCAACAATATACAAGACTTTTCCTACATTTTTGTTTATATTAAATTTTATCTTTTCATTTAATATTTGGTATTCCATTAAATACTCCACTTAGATACATTTTTTCCAAGTTTTGGGCTTCTCTTGGTTTGCTATCAGAAACCCTATTTATTTTACTTCCTTTTCCTTGGATATAGTCTACTGTATATATTTGGTCTGGTCTTAATATAGTGTTCGTTAATAAGTTTGTTGAATGAGATACGATAAATATTTGTGATTCTTTTGAATTCTGCATAAAATATTTTACTAATTTTTCTTCCAAAAAATTATGAAATGCACTACTAAATTCATCTATAATTAACATACAATTATTTTGTGTTGCCTGTAAAATTTGTGGTAATACTTGCATTAATGTTTGATTTCCTTCTGATTCCATTTTTATTGGCAATGCTGTTTTCATATCTTCTCTTATTAATATTATATTTTTTCCATTATGAAAATCAAATTTCATGTTTGCATTTTTATATCCTGTAACATAATCTGCTTTTTGTTTATAATCAATTTGTTTAAAAAATTTGTTTACTTCTTCTATTCCTTTATTTTCAAAATAGTTTCTATTATCTTTGTCTGTATTTCCAGATATAACAATTTTTTCTGCTTGATCAATATATACAGAGTTTATTAAAAAGTCATACCATGATTTTAGACTATTGTTATCTATAAATCTTGTATCAAAATATACTTTTCTTATAACTGATTGGTTGTCTTGTATATTTTCAATCATTATTTTTTTGTTCTCTGTGTCTGTATATTCTGCTTCTTTATTTATTCTTGATAATATTGGTTTGCTATCTTGTATAAGTGTTTCTTTTAATATTCTCATATTGTCTGTTTCTATTTTATATATAATTTTTGAACCGTTTATTAAAAATTCATATTCTAATTCCATTCTATCTTTTACATCTGCATATAGACTTTTGTATACAAATAGTTTAAGATCGGTTTGCCAAACTAACAATTCTAACAAAAATCTTAACGCTAAAATTACTGTTGTTTTTCCTGATGCGTTTCCGCCTACAAATAGTGCTCCTTTTAAAATATCTTCTTGTGTTTTATTTGTGTCTGATAATATTTCATACCCTGTTGATTTTAAATCTATTGTAGTTTTTTCTAAAAAACTTCTAAAGTTTTTCATTGTTAATTTTACTAACATAATAAAACCTCCTTTATTTATTATATTTTACCACATAGAAAAAAATAATGCAATTTTTTTGCATTATTTTTTATTTTAGTGTAATTTTTTTACACTATTTGTTTTGTACAAAATACTGCATTTAACGGTATTTTTTATACTACATATCTTTTTAAGTTGCTTATTTCATATTCAAACATTCTATGTTCTTTTTCATTTTTTTCATTGTATTCTTTCATTTCTTTACGCATTTTTATTTGTTCTTCAAGTATTTGTGCTATGTTATTACTCATGTAATCTAATTTATCCATAATACTATCTGATCTTTTTGTTTGTTTAGCGTCTACATAGTCTATTTTTTTATTTAAGTTGTTGTCTACTGCATCAATTTTATTATTTAAATTTTCTTCTACTGTATCAATTTTTGCATTTAGATTGTTATTTACTGCATCGATTTTATTGTTTAATTTTTCTTCTACTGTATCAATTTTTGCATTTAGATTGTTATTTACTGCATCGATTTTATTGTTTAATTTTTCTTCTACTGTATCAATTTTATTATTTAAATTTTCTTCTACTGCATCAATTTTATTATCTAAATGTTCTAATTTACCACTTATTTCATCAAATTTTTGCAACACAACTTTTTCGAATTCACTGCTCACATGTATCCCTCCTTTCCTTTATGCCTTTTGAATTAATTTTCAAATTAGGCAGAATATAAATTTTTGTACTCTGAAGGAGTCTGAATTAAAAAATATTAGATATAAAAATATGAATAAAAAATTCTTTAGATTAAAAAAATACTAAAATAAGTATGGCATTATAATACCATACTTATTTGTAAAAATCAACTATTTTTTGTAATTTTTTTATTTTTTTATAAAAAACAATGTTACAATTCGCAGTACATTAAATTATTTTTGGCTCTCTTCAATGTAGTGCCAACTATCTTTGCACATATCATCGATATTTTTTTCTGCAGTCCAACCTAATTCTTCTTTTGCCTTAGTAGGATCAGCATAACATGTAGCAATATCCCCAGGTCTACGAGGTGCTATTTTATACGCAACCTTTTTACCTGTTGCTTTTTCAAAACCTTTAACCATATCTAAAACACTATAACCATGTCCTGTACCTAGGTTATAAATATATAAACCTTCATTTTCTTTTTCTAATTTTTCCAATGCTTTTATATGTCCTTTTGCTAAGTCAACAACATGGATATAATCTCTTACACCTGTACCATCTGGCGTGTTGTAATCATTTCCAAATACTGACAATTCTTTTAATGTTCCGGCTGCAACTCTTGCTACATATGGCATTAAGTTGTTTGGTATTCCTTTTGGTTCTTCACCAATTAGTCCACTTTCATGTGCTCCTACTGGATTGAAATATCTTAGTATGCAGATGTCCCATGTGTTGTCAGATTTGTAAATGTCTTTTAGTATTTGTTCTATAAATAATTTTGTTGTTCCATATGGATTAGTTGTTCCTCCTGTTGGTGTATCTTCTGTTATAGGCATTTTTTCTGGTTCACCATATACTGTTGCAGATGAACTAAATATGAATTTTTTGCATCCATATTTTCTCATCGTGTCTAGTACTACTAATGCTCCTGATATGTTGTTTGTGTAGTATTCTATTGGTTTTTGTACTGATTCTCCAACTGCTTTGTATCCTGCAAAGTTCATTACTGCTTCTATGTTGTTTTCTTCAAATACTTTTTCTAGTTTTTCTTTGTCCATGTAGTCCATTTCATAAAATTTAAAGTCTTTTCCTGTTATTTTCTTAATAGCCTCTAATGATTTTGGTGTACTATTTGAGAAGTTGTCTATTATAATTATTTCTCTTCCTTTATTTAATAATTCTACTGCAGTGTGACTTCCTATAAATCCTGCTCCTCCTGGTAATAATATTGCCATTTTTATCCCTCCTAATTTGTTTTAAAAAGGTTGTTCTCCTTTTTGTTTTTATCAATAACCAAATTTCTGGATATTTTGCTTTTTTCTTAATTTATTATTTTGTTTATTTCTACTCCATTTTTAGTATCTTTAACTAAATATCCTTTTTGATTTATCAAATCTCTTAATTCATCTGATTTTGCCCAGTCTTTGTTTTCTCTTGCTATTTTTCTTTGTTCAACTAAATCTAAAATGTCTTGTGGAATTTCCTCTTTTTCTGTATTTGCCTCATCTATTTTTATTCCAAGAACTGTGTCAAATTTTGCAAGTAATCTAGCAACTTCCGGATTTTTCTTTTCAAATCTTGCTGCTTCCCACACAAAACTCATTGCAAGTGGCATGTTTAAGTCATCATTTATTGCTTTGTGGAAATTTTCTTCTATTTGTGCTAATTTTTCTTTGTCCTCAACTGTTAATTCGTCTGTCCCATTTAAGTTTAGTTGGTAACTGTTACGTAGTCTTTCTAATGATTTTGATGCGGAGTCCATTCCTTCCCATGTAAAGTTTAGTTTGTTTCTGTAATGACATGAGTAACTGAATAGTTTGTATACTATTGGGTCATATCCTTTTTCTTTTATGTCTTTTACTAGGTATACATTTCCTAGTGATTTTGACATTTTTCCTCCATTTATTAATAGGTACTCTCCGTGTAGCCAGTATTTTGCTGGTATTTTTCCACATCTTCCTTTGCTTTGAGCAATTTCATTTTCATGGTGTGTTGGTATTAAGTCTATTCCACCTGTATGTATGTCAAATTGCTCTCCTAAGTATTTTCTTCCCATTGCAGAGCATTCTATGTGCCACCCTGGGTAACTTGGGCCCCATGGACTATTCCATTTCATTAAGTGATTTTCTGGTGCTTTTATCCATAATGCAAAGTCATGTGGATTTCTTTTTTCTGGGTCTACTTCTACTCTTGCTCCTGCTTTTTGATTTTCTATGTCTAGATTTGAAAGTATTGGGTATTTGTCTAATTTTGATATATCAAAATATATTGCTGTTGATGTTTCGTATGCATATCCATTTTCCATTAGTTTTTCCACATATTCTAGCATTTCTTTTATGTGGTCTGTTGCTTTGCATACTATTTCTGGTGTTTCTATGTTTAAGGCTTTTAAGTCGTCAAAAAATAACTTTGTGTAGTGCTCTGCTATTTGTAGTGGCGTTTTGTGTTCTTCTCTTGCTGATTTTAACATTTTGTCTTCGCCTTTGTCACCGTCTGATACTAAGTGACCTACGTCTGTGATGTTCATTGCGTGTTTTATTTTATATCCATTATAGCGTAATGTTCTTCTTAATACGTCTTGAAATATGTTTGTTCTCATATTTCCTATTGTGGCATCTTTGTATACCGTTGGTCCACATGAATATATTCTTATCTCCTTTGGGTCTAGTGGTTCAAATTTGTCTTTTTTTCTTGTTAATGTGTTGTAAAAATATATGTCCATTTTTCTCCTTTCCAAAGTGCTCAATATTTTATATTTTTTTAGTCTGTTGTTTCGTCTTTGGCGGTTTCGTCTTTTCCTGTTTCATCAGGCACTTTATTTTCTTCTGGTTTTGTTGTTGGTTTTTCTACTGTATTTCCTGTTTTATTTTGTTCTTTTTCTACTGTATTTGTTGGTGTTTTATTTTCGTTTGATGTTTTTTCTTCAGTTTTCTTTGTATGCACTGTACATACTTCGTCTATTTTTTCGCTTGATGATTTTGATTTGTTTATTGTATTCCATAATTTTAGTTGTTCTTTTGGAATAACTCCTCCATAAGATACTGTTTTTACCTTATCTTCTGGGCAGTATTCGTTTGCAACTTTTCCTGATTCTGTACATATTTTTTGTGTTCCGTGTCCTTGGCAGTTTTCTGGCACATTGTCTGTTGTAAATGTCTCTGTGTATGTGTTTGTACATGAAGATGTTGCAACTCCTCCTGTGTCTTTACATATTGTTTTTTGTACTAATCCTGTTGATGGTTTGTTGAAGTTTTTGTTTGCAAGTCCTTTATGGATATCTTTCATTATTGATGACCATAATTGTCCTGCTGGGTTTCTTCCATCTACACTATATACTGTTTTTCCAACTTTTAATGGTTCTTGGTCATTGTCATATCCAAACCAACATGCTGCAGTATAGTATGGTGTAAATCCGCATAGCCATCTGTCTACATAGTCATCTGTTGAACCTGTTTTTGCACATGTTTCCATTCCTGGTATTGCACAATATGTTGCTGTTCCTCCACTTTTTGTTGGTTCTGATACAATTGATCTTGTTAAGTATGCATTTTGTTCTGATATTACTCTTGTTTTTTCTTGGTTTGCTGTTAATACTGTGTTACCACTACTGTCTACTACTTTTGTGAAGAATATTGGTGTTGTGTATACACCATCATTTGCTATTGATGCATATGCTCCTGCCATTTCTAATGGACTTATTCCTTTACTTAGTCCACCTATTGATAATGCTGGGTTTGCATCTTTTGTATCATCTAGTGTTGTTATTCCCATTTTCTTTAGGTATTCTATTGATTTTTTAGGTGTTAATTCCATCATTACTTTTACCATTGGTATGTTTTGTGATGTACGTATACAACTTCTTATATTGATATATCCCTTTGGATTGTTGTAGTCTTTTGGCTTATATCCTCCTCCAAAGTCTGTTATTGCATCATCATATATTGTTGCTGCAGTTATTACTTTTTCTTGTAATCCTGGTACTATGTCTGCTAGTGGTTTCATTGATGAACCTGTTTGTCTTGTTAATTGTGTTCCTCTGTTCCATCCTGTTGTTTTTTGCTCTCCAAGGCTTCCTCCTACTGCTACTACTTGGTTTGTTTGATTGTCTATTATTACCATTCCGGCTTGTGTATGGTCATTTTTTAGTTCACCATTTTTATTTTTTTCTCTACCTTTTATTTGGTATTTTGTTTTTGCAAATTCTTCTTCTACTCTTGCTTGCACTTTTTGGTCTTCTGTTGAGTATATTGTTAATCCGCTTCCATATACATAGTTTTTTGCTAAATCTTCAGATATATTTTTTTCTTCCATTACTTGTTTTATTACTTGTTTTACTGTTTCTGCTGTATGGTATGAGTAACTTGATGTTCCTGAATATCCTTTTTCAAATTTTAGTCCGTCTTCTACTTCTTTAACTGCTGCATTGTATTCGTCTTCGTTTTCTATCATGCCTTGTGATTTCATTTCTTTTAAAACTGTTAGTGTTCTTTCTTTTCTTAGATTTCCTGCTTTTTCTTGGTCTAATGATGTGTCATATGGGCTATATGAATTTGGTGAGTTGTTTATTCCTGCTAAAAATGCACATTGTGCTAAACTTAAGTCTTTTGCACTTTTGTTAAAGTAATATTGTGAGCCTAGTTCTACTCCGTGTAGTTCGTTACCCCCTACAAATATTATGTTTAAGTATAGTTCTAGTATTTGGTCTTTTGATATCATTCTTTCTACTTGTACTGCTTTTGACCATTCTTTCATTTTTCTTACTACACCTGCTAGTCCTGATCTTGCTTTGTCTTTTGTTATGTTTTTTACTAATTGTTGTGTTATTGAACTTCCTCCATATGATGAGTTTCCTGTAACTGCTCCAAGTATTGCTCCAGCGGTTCTTTTTATGTCTACACCACTATGTGAATAGAATCTTTTGTCTTCTATTGCTACATATGCTTTTGGCAAGTATGGTGACATTTCACTTAGTGATATTGTTTTTCTATTTTCGTCTGTGCTTAGGTTTGCTATTTCATTTCCGTCTTTGTCTAATACTATTGTGTTAGAGTTTCCTACTATTAGTTCCTCTTTTGTTATTTCAAAGTCGTTGCCAAATAGTCCAAACATCATTGCTGAGACTACCCCTGCTCCTGCTACACATATTAGTAAAAATATTATTAGTAGTATTTTTAGGAATAGTTTTAATTTTGGATGTTGTTTTCTTTTTTTATTTTTTGGTATTTTGCCTTTTTGTGTTTTTATTTTGGTTGTTTTTTCTTCTGGTTTGCTATGTTTTGCTCCCTTTTTATTATTACTTCTTGGCATCTTTTTTTACCTCCCTGTAATTGCTTTTGATATACCTATTATATTATACTTTTTATAAAAATAAAAGGGGTTAGGGAAATTTTTTATTTATTATTTATATGTTGGTTATAAATCACAGTCCATAAAATTATTGTTTGTGTGTTTCCCCTTCCACCTGGGGGTAATTATATATATTTGCAATTTCTTTTTTTATTTTTTTCCTAAGTTCTTTGTATGGGGTTTTTTTATGTATCTCTGCCTCGTACAAGTCCTTACAGTAATATTGTCTATCAACTATTTTTTCTCCAAAATAATTATTTTTTAGTTTTATTTCATAATCATTTATTATTCTACCTTCAAATCTTTTTTGCTTTATTTTTAATTTTTCTTTTATATTTATAATTGTTGCATATTCGTTTATTCTGTATCTGTCAATTAGTTCTTTTGGAAAGTCCACATTTATTATTATTTGTGATTTCATTAAACTTTTTTTCTTGTTATTAGTTATTGTTATTATTATTCCTTTTTCTTGCATTTCTTTTTGTAGTCTTGTGAATTTTTCTATATGGTTTGTTACAATATTTATATTTTGATATTTATTTGCTAGTTCTTTTATGTTTTCTAATTCTATTTCTGTTAGGTCATTTATTAATATTGATATGTTTACTTTTTCTATTTTTTGTTGTTCTACTATTTTTTGTACAACGTCTGGTATTAGAATTTCAAATAGCCATTTTCCGTCTGCTATTTCTATTCCATATGTATTTAATAAATTTATATATTGTTTTTCCTTTTGTATCTCTTTGCTTACAACTGCTTTTACACTGTTTGAGTTTTTTCTTATTATTTTGTTTGTTTTTTTTGCTAGTTTTTCAATACTTTTGGGTTTTATTTTTTCATAGATTGGTAGTATTATTGTGTTATTTTCTACTTTTATTATATTTGCTTTTTTTATAAGCCAGTTGGGCTTGTCATTTTTTTCTATATAAAACATAAAAACACCTCATATCTTTTTTATAAAGTATATTCAGTGTTTTATTTTTTATGAAATTTTTATTTTATGAAATTTTTATTTTTATAAAATTATTATTTTTTATAAAATTTTTATTTTTTAAAGTTCCTAACTTTTTGCTTTCTTGTATTATAATAGCGAATTTTTATAATACTATGTCTCTTTTTAATAAATTATCTTTAATTGTTCCTGTTCCTATAAATTGGTTTATATTGTTGCTTTCGTGGCTATATATTTTGTAGACTCCATCATCGTACTTTTGTGTAAGCATAACTCCGTTTAGAAATAGTTTTAGTTTTCTTTCGTCTAGTTCTATTGATGGTGATGCTTCAAATATTTTTTCTAATGATATTATTTTTTTGTCTATTTCATTGCTCATTTTATTATTTGCTTTGTTATTTGCTTCACTATTTTTCGTATTTGCAATATTTGAGTTTTCTACGATTTTGTTCAACTCTTCAACAGTAACACTATCTTCAATTTTAAATTCTCCAACTTGTGTTCTTTTAAGGTTTTTCATGTATCCCACTGTTCCAAATTTAGTGGCAATATCTTCACATAGACTTCTAATATATGTACCTTTTCCACAAAACACTTCAAATTTAATTTGTTTTTCTTTTGGTGAATAATCAATTAAATCTATATTATAAATTTCTATTTGTCTCGGTTTTAGTTCAACTTTCTGGCCTTTTCTTGCATATTCATATAATTTTTTTCCATTTACTTTTATTGCAGAATAAATTGGTGGCACCTGCTCTTGTTTTCCGATAAATGTTTGCAATATTTTTGTTATATTTTCTTGTGTTAGAAGAATTTCGTTTACTGGTTGTTCTTCTATTATTTTTCCTTCTGTGTCAGCAGTGTCTGTTTTGGTTCCTAGTTGTAGTTCTACTATGTATTTTTTGTTATGGTTTATTAGGTATTTTGAAAGTTGTGTTCCTTTTCCTATTAGTATTGGCAATACTCCTTCTGCCATTGGGTCTAGTGTTCCTGTGTGGCCGACTTTTTCGTTTAGCATTTTTTTTATTTTGTATACTATGTCGTGTGATGTGCATCCTTTGGGTTTGTTTATGATTATTATTCCGTCCATAATTTCCTTTCTAAAAAAATAGGGATAGGGGGGACGGGTCTTTAATCCCTAAAAAATTTTTAGGGATTAAAGACCCGTCCCCCCTATCCCGTTTTTTTATTTTAAAACTTTTTCTAATTCTTTCATTATTTTTTGTTTTACTTGTTCGATGTTTCCTTGTATAACTGCACCTGCGGCTTTTTCGTGTCCTCCACCGCCAAACATCATACATACATCTGAAACGTTAACATAGTCATTTGAACGCATAGAAATTTTGTATGTATTTTCATCTTCGTCTTTTTGTCTGATAAATACAGAAACTTCAACACCTTCAATATCACGTCCTGTTTCTACTAAACCTTCGTGGTCTCCTATTCCGGCATTTACTTCTTCTAAATCTTTATTTGTTATGTATGTAAAAGTGACTTTTCCATCTGCTAAAAATTCCATTCTGTCTATTGTTCTTCTCATTAATTCAAAGTTTGCTTTTGTTTTTGTTTCTAATACTCTTTTATAAATGTCTGAAACATTTACACCTTTTTCTAGTAATTCGGCTGTGAATTCAAATGTTTCTGGTGTTACCCCTGAATATCTGAAACCACCTGTGTCTGTGATGATTCCTGTTAATATACATGTTCCTAACTCTTTGTCTATGTTTATATTAAAGTATTGGAACATTCCTATTAATATTTGACAACAGGCTGGTGCAACTGGATTTACAAAGTTGATGTCTCCATACATTTTGTTGCTTCCATGGTGATCTATTACTATTGTTTGTTTTGCTTTTTCAAAGTATTCGTTTCCTACTAGTCTTTTGAAATCAGCACAGTCCAAACTTATTGCTAGGTCATATTTTTCTACATCTGAGTCCATTTTTATTTCTTCTCTTCCTGGTAAAAAGTCAAATATTTTTGGGACTTCTCTTATTATTACATCAGCATTTTTTCCTAGTTGTTTTAGTGCTACTTTCATTGCTAGACAACTTCCAATTGCGTCTCCATCTGGTGTTTCATGTGCCATTATTACTATTGTTTCAGCTTTTTTTATTTCTTCTAATATATTATCTAAAGTCATAATTCTAACCTCTCTTGAGACATTTTGGACAGTCCAAATTCGTCTCATTTTTTTCTATTTTTGTCATGTGTGAGACACTTTTGTCTGTCCCAAGTGTCTCATTTGTTTGGCATTATTTCTTTTAATATTGAATCTATTTTTGCTCCATATTCCATTGAATCATCTATTTCAAATATCAATTCTGGTGTATTTCTTAAATTGATTCTTTTTGCTAATTCCGTTCTTATAAATCCTGATGATTTTTTAAGTCCTTCCATTGTGTCTTTTATATTTTTTGAATTAAAAATACTTACATATACTTTTGCATATTTCAAGTCTGGTGTTACTTTTACTTTTGTAACACTTATCATTCCTGTAATGCTTGAATTTTTTAATTCAAAACCAATAATTTGACTTAATTCTTTTCTGTATTCTTCGTCAATACGTCCCATTCTATTATTGTTTTTATTAGGCATTTTGTCTACCTCCTCTTAATTGCATTTTTTCGGGATTGGAGACCCGTCCCCTAATCCCGATTTTTTTATCTTTTTATTTCTTCCATGATATATACTTCAATAATATCTCCTTCTTTAATATCATTGTAGTTTTCAATTTGCATACCACATTCAAATCCTTTTGTTACTTCTTTAGCATCATCTTTGAATCTCTTTAATGTAGCAAGTTTTCCTTCATGGATTACAACATTGTCTCTTACAACTCTAACTCCGGCATTTCTTTCAACTTTACCTGATAGAACATAGGCTCCTGCAATTGTTCCAACATTTGATATTCTAAATGTTTGTCTTACTTCTGCATTTCCTATTACTTTTTCTTCATATTTTGGTGCTAACATTCCCTTCATTGCTGCTTCTACTTCTTCTATTGCTTGGTAAATTACTGAGTATTGTTTTATTTGTACTTCTTCTTTTTCTGCCATTTCTTTTGCGGCTGGTATTGGTCTAACGTTGAATGCGATTATTATTGCATTTGATACTTTTGCAAGTGTAACGTCTGATTCGTTTACTGCTCCTGGTGCTGCATGGATTACTTTTACTTTTACTTCTTCGTTTTGTAGTTTTTCCATTGATTGTTTAACTGCTTCTACTGATCCTTGAACATCTGCTTTTACAATTAAGTTTAATACTTTTAGGTTTCCTTCTTCCATTTGTTCAAATAAGTTGTCTAGAGTGACTTTTGTTGCTGCTCCAAATGCTTTTTCTCTTGCTTCACGTTTTCTCTTTTCAATTAAGTGTTTTGCTGTTTTTTCGTCTTTTACTTCGTAGAATGTGTCTCCGGCTTCTGGTACTTCTGTTAATCCCATTATTTCTACTGGTGTTGATGGTCCTGCTGATTTTACTTTTTTACCGTTTTCATTTGTCATTGCTCTTATTCTACCAATTGAAGAACCAACAATTATTGTGTCTCCAACATCTAGTTTTCCTCTTTGTACAAGCATTGTTGCTATTGCTCCTTTGCCTTTGTCAAGTCTTGCTTCTATAACAACACCTTTTGCTTGTTTGTTTGGATTTGCTTTTAGTTCAAGAACATCTGCTTCTAGTAATACCATTTCTAATAATTGGTCTATGTTTATGTTGTTTTTAGCAGAGATTGGTACACATATTGTGTCTCCTCCCCATTCTTCTGGTACTAGTTCGTAGTTCATTAGTTCTTGTTTTACTTTGTCAACATTTGCGTCTGGTAAATCAATTTTGTTTATTGCAACTATAATTGGTATTCCTGCTGATTTTGCATGGTTTATTGCTTCAACTGTTTGTGGCATTATACCGTCATTTGCTGCAACTACTAATATTGCTATATCAGTTATTTGAGCACCTCTGGCTCTCATTGCTGTAAATGCTTCGTGTCCTGGCGTGTCTAAGAATGTGATTTCTCTACCATTTACTTTAACTTTGTATGCACCGATTGCTTGTGTGATTCCACCTGCTTCTCCGCCTATTACATTTGTTTTTCTAATAGTGTCTAGTAATGATGTTTTTCCATGGTCTACGTGTCCCATAACAACTACTACTGGTGGTCTTACTTCTAAGTCTTCTTCTTTGTCTTCAGAATCGTCAAATAGGATATCTTCGTCTGTTACTGTTTCTTTCTTTTTAGCAGTGATTCCAAATTCTCCAGCAACTAAAAATGCTGTATCAAAGTCAAGGTCTTGGTTGATTGTAGCCATAATTCCATATCCGAATAATTTTTTTATAACTTCTGCTGTTGTCTTTTTCATTTCTGCAGCAAGGTCTTTTACTGATATTGAGTCTGGTATTTCTATTTCTGTTAGTTCAAATATTTTTTGTTTGTTTCTTTCTTCATTTTTGGCTTGTTTTTTCTTGCCTTTTCTTCCTCTTTGTGTTGTTAAGTCATAGTAATCTAGCATTCCGCCGTCTTGGTCTTCAAACATATTTGATAACTTGCTTGTTTGTTTTAATGATTTTAGTTTTCCTTCGTCAAAATTACTTTCGTTTCTTCTTGATTTTGATTTTTTGTTTTTGTTATCATCAAATTTGTTATTGAATTTTTGTTTATCTATGTTTTTACTATAGTCTCTAACAACTTCTTTTTCAACAGTTTCTACTGCCATTATGTTCTTGATGTTCTTTTCAATTCCTTTTTCGTCTAATGGTCTTCTGTTATAATTGTTTCCATTGTAATTATTTTTATTATTGAAGTTTCCATTATTTTTTCTGAAATTATTTCCATTGTTTGAACTATTGAATTCACCATTTCTTCCGTTTCTGTTGTTGTTAAATCTATTATTTCTGTTTTCAAAACCATTTTTGTTTTCGTAATTATTTCTGTTTTCAAACCCGTTTCTGTTTTCATAGCCATTTCTGTTTTCTGAATTGTTTCTATTGTTGAAGTTATTTCTACCTTCTCCGCTTCTGCTGTCATTTTTTCTATTATCTCTGTTAAATGTATTTTCTCTGTTATAGCTATTGTCTTTGTTAAAGTTATTTCTATTATTTCTATTTTCTCTACCAAAGTTTGAGTTATTTACATTTTTATTTTTAAATTTATTATCTTGTGTTACATTTCTTTTTTCTGCTACTTCTGCTTGCATTGTTAAATTACTATCCCCTTGTTCTTTAATTTCTTCTTTTATTATTTTTTCTTCTTTAACTGGTTCTGTTTTCTTGATTTCTTCTGTTTTCTCTTTTTTTGGTTCTGGTTTATTTAGTCCAAACAATTCATTTACAGTTTTTGGCTTGTTTGGTTTGTTTCTGTATACTATGTTAGAGTCTTTGTTTTGTTTTCTTTCTACTATTTCAAATTTATTTTTTTTGTTTTCTTCTTTTTTGTTTTCTTTTTTTTGATTTTCTTCATCAGATATTATTACTTCTCTTCTTATAATTACTGGTGCTTTTTCTTCTTTTTTTTGTGTTGCTTGTTTGGCTGCTTTTTCTGGTTTCGTTGTTTTTTCTTGTTTCGCTGTTTTTTCTGGTTTTGCAATTCTATTAGATAGTCTTTCTTCTATTTTTTTTGCTTCTTCTTCTCCAACTCCACTCATATGGCTTTTTACTTCTATATTTAGTTTTTCTGCTGCTTCTAATACTTCTTTACTGGCTAAGCCTAGCTTTTTTGCTATTTCATAAATTTTTATCTTACCCAATAACATCACCCCCATTATATTTTTTTTGAATTGAATTTGCAAAATTTATATCTTTTATTCCAATTACTGCTTTATTGTTTTTTCCTATTATTTTACTTAGTTCTTCTATTTTTCCATCTATTATTATCGGAATGTTATATTTTTCGCATAATTTAACAAATTTGCTTTTTGTTCTTTCAGAACTCTCTTTTGATATTATTATTAGTTTAGCCTTTCTTTTTGTTATGTTTTCTTCTACACTATCTGCTCCAAATGCAACTTTTCCTGCTTTCATTGCTAAACCGATTAGTCCTAATATATTATTATTTATCAAGAATTACACCTCTTAAACTTTCATAAATCTCTTGTGATATTTGCATTTCAAAGACTCTTTCTAGTCTTTTACTTTTTTGTAGTTTTTCTAAACATTTTACATCGTCACAGATGTATGCTCCTCTACCTTCTTTTTTTCCTGTTTTGTCTATTGATATTTCGTTGTCTTTATTTTTTACAATTCTTATTAATTCTTTTTTGTCTTTTTTTTGATTACATCCCATACATGTTCTTTGTGGCTGTTTTTTCATAACATACACCTTCTTTCTAATTTATGCCTGTCTTTTAATTATTATCACGTTTTATTTTTTGTATTTATTATTGAATTATTCTTCTTCTTTTTCGCTTTCATTTTCTTCTATTTCTTCTGTTTCTGTTTGGTTTTGTTGTTCTTGTAGTATTTGTCTATATTGTGATTCTGATTTTATATCAATTTTCCAGTTTGTTAATTTTGCTGCTAATCTAGCATTTTGACCTGCTTTACCAATTGCTAATGATAATTGATCATCTGGAACTATAACTTCTGCAAATCTTTCGTCTTCTTTTATATCAACTGCTAGGATTTGTGCTGGTAATAATGCAGATGCTATGAATATACTTGGGTCTTCGTCCCATTCAATTACATCTATTTTTTCTCCATGTAATTCATTTATTACATTTTGAATTCTTACACCTTTTGCTCCAACACATGATCCTACTGGGTCAATATTAGGGTCTGGTGAGTATACTGCAACTTTGCTTCTTGAGCCTGCATCTCTTGATACACTTTTTATTTCTATTACTCCTTCATATATTTCTGGTATTTCAAATTCTAATAATTTTCTTACAAAATCAGGATGACTTCTTGAAATCATTACTTGTGGTGCGCCTTTTAGTCCTCTTTCTACATCTACTATATATGCTTTTATTTTGTCGTTTACTCTGTATTTTTCTGTTGGTACTTGCTCTTTTGCAAGCATTATTCCTTCTATTCTTCCTAAGTCTACAACCACTATATTTCTATCTGCTTTTTGTATTATTCCTGAAACGATTTCTCCTTTTTTTTGTGTGTATTCGTCAAATATTAAATCTCTTTCTACTTCTCTTAATTTTTGTACTATTACTTGTTTTGCAGTTTGTGCAGCAATTCTTCCGAAGTCTTTTGGTACTATTTCTATATCTACTGTATCTCCATATTGTAGATTTTTGTTGATTTTGTGTGCATCTTCTAGACTGATTTCAGTTACTTCGTCATTTGCGTTTTCTACTATTTCTTTTACTGAATAAATATGTGTTGCACCTGTTTTATGGTCTATGTCTACTTTTACATTTTCTAATGCATCAAAATTTCTTTTATATGCTGTAACTAATGCTGTTTCTATTGATTCTAGTACGTATTCTTTTTTTATTCCTTTCTCTTTTTCTAATTCTTCTAATGCTAATATTAACTCTTTGTTATCTATAGCTTTCATTTTTTATTCCTCCTTTTTTTTATTATCTATATAATATTGGTATTTTACCTTTTGTTTCTATATAATTTTTACCAGTTATAAACTGTTTTTATTTGTGATATATTTTTTCTTTCTATTTTTATTTCTTGTTCTTCTGTTTCTATAATAATTTCATTTTGATTAAATTCTTTTAGTGTTCCTAAATATTCTTTTGCACCATTTTCATCTTTTTTGAATAGTTTTACATTTATGTCTTTTCCTATATTTTGTTCTAGATGTTTGTCTTTTCTTAGTACTCTTTCTATTCCTGGTGATGATATTTCTAAAAAGTATTGTTCTTTTATATAATTTTCTTTGTCTAAAATGTCGTTTACCGCATCATTTACTTTTTCGCAGTCATTTAAGTCTATTCCTTTTTCGTTGTCTATAAATATTCGTAAAAAGTAGTTTTTTCCTTCTTTGGCGTATTCTACATCATATAGTTCATAACCTAAATTTTCTATTATTGGTTCTACTAATTTTGTTACTTTTTCTTCTATACTTGCCAATTTTTACCTCCTTTTATTTTCAAAACTAAAGAGTGGGATTTGTTCCCACTCTTTACTGTCTCGTATGTTGATATCTATATTATACCCAATTTTTAGCATAAATGCAAGGTTTTTTCGTTATTTTTTAAACTTTTTCTACTTCTTGTATTGTTTCTTCTGCATTTTCTTTTACGTCATCAATTTTTATGCTTCTATTATGAGTAATTTTTTCCCAATTTGTGTCTCTTTTAAATAAACATTTAAAGTTTATTAATAGCCAAGATCCCATGAATAATGGATATGTGAATAATCCTTTTATCATTGGTTTTATTGGTTTACCATCTATCCACATTACAAATGCTGCTGTAAGTGATGGTAATACAAATGTTGGTACTAAATATCTTAATATATTTATTATTAGTTCTGCTTGTGTCATTCCATCCATTGCGTATAATACAAAGTTTGATACTAATAATAGTAATGTTAATATGAACATTGGTATACTTCCTATTATATATAGGAAACCGTCAAAGTTCATCATTGTTTTTTTGTCTTTTACTGCTTCTGCTAATTTAGATGTGTATTCTTTCATACATTGCATATGTCCTACTGTCCATCTACTTCTTTGTGACCAACTTTGTGCAAATCCTGTTGGTTGTTCATCATATACAATTGCTTCTGTTGACCATCCTAGTCTTTTTCCTTTTAATATTCTTTGCAATGAAAATTCTATGTCTTCTGTTAGTGTTACTGTTTTCCATCCACCGTTTTCTTTTATGATATCAAAACTTACCATAAATCCTGTTCCGTTTAATAATGGTGATAGTCCTAAATTGTATCTTGCTAAGTGATAGAATTTGTGCATTGTCCAATAGAATAGTGCGTATCCTGATGTTATCCAGTTGTCTGTTGGGTTTTTGATGTCTCTGTATCCTTGTACTACTTCTTCTCCTTGGCATAATTTTTTGTTCATTGCTTTTAAGAAGTTTTTGTCTACTATGTTGTCTGCGTCAAATATGCATATTGCATCATATGGTGCGTTTTCTTTTATTTTTTGTTGTAGGAACCAGTCTAGTGCATATCCTTTTGTTTTCTTTGTTTCGTCATATCTTTCATACACTATTGCTCCTGCTTCTCTTGCTATTCTTGCTGTTCTGTCTGTGCAGTTGTCTGCTATTACATATATATCATATAAGTTTTTGTCGTATTCTTGATTTTTTAGGCTTTCTACTAGGTTTCCTACTACTGTTTCTTCGTTGTGTGCTGGTATTATTGCCATAAATCTGTGATTTTTGTTTACTTTTAATGGTTTTTCTTTTAATTTTACTAATGAGCATACACTTACTATTATTTGATATAACCAAAATATTGTTATTATCCAGATTAATGCTTCTCTTAGTATATAAACATAATCCATTTTTTTTACCTCTCTTTTTTCTTTTTATTCTATTTTTATTATCTCACATAATCTATTATACTCTTATTGTCAAAATTATGCAATCTTTTTTGTAAAATTTTATTAATTTATGTATTAAATTATTTTATAAATTATTATTATTTTTATCATATTCAATGCATTTTTCTTCTAACAATTTAAAATTGCAACATCTCGCTTTAATATTTTGAGGTAATCTGTTATTATTATACAACTTATATAGTTTTAATGATTTATTTTTAACTTGATGATAATTTGCATTTAACCAACTTAATTGCTCCTGTAATAATTTTTGATATTTTAATTCTGCAATTGTTAGTGTTTCTTTATTTAAATCTACTAATGTATAATACTTTTCCTTTACTGGAATCATATTATTAAAATTAACTGCTCCTAATTCACCATCTTTTATTTTAAAAAAATCTACTGTATTTTTCATATTTATATGTTTTGGTTTTGGACTTGATAACGGGGCAAAATACTCACAAGTATCAATTTGGAACAAAATGCCAATAAAAGGTCTCAATTCTTTTTCATATTTATTATATGATACCCTATTGTCGTATTCTCTTAAATAATCGCAATAGTCAGAGTTTACTCTTACAATTTTTAAATTTATAATCATAATTAAATTCCTCCTCTTTCATAATATATGTAATATTTTAAAAGGACTAGAGTCTGTACTCTAATCCCACACTTTTTTAACTTCCAACTTATGGCTGGATACACCGCTTTTTTTAGTCCCAATTTATGGCTGGGTTCACCGCTTTTTTTAGTTCCAATTTTTGGCTGGAATCACCAACTTTTTTATGCTATTTCTAGCAATATTATTATATGCATTTTATATAATTTTATTGCTATTTATGTTTTTATTATAATATACTTTTACATATAAATCAATATCTTTTTGCTAATTTTGTAACATTTTTTATTTTTTCTCAATATATTAAAATAAAAAAGTTTATGGAGGTATTATTTTGAAAAAGAATTATAAAGTTGCAATAGTTGGTTCAACTGGTTTAGTTGGTAGAACTGTATTAAAGGTATTGGAAGAAAAGAATTTTAAAAACTGTACATATACATTATTTGCTTCTAAAAAATCTGCAGGAAGTAAGGTACAATTTTTAGGGCAGAATTATATAATTCAAGAATTAACAGAGGATTCTTTTAAATCTATTTTTGATTATGCAATTTTCTGTGCAGGTGGAAGTGTTTCTAAAAAGTTTATTCCTATTGCAGTTCAATCTGGTTGTACAGTTATTGATAACAGTAGTGTTTATAGAATGGATAAAGATGTTCCTTTGGTTGTGCCAGAAGTTAATCCGGAAAAAATATTTGAAAATAAAGGGATTATTGCTAATCCAAATTGTTCAACAATTCAGGCAGTTGTCGCTTTGAAGCCTTTGGATGATAGGTATAAAATAAAGAGAATTGTTTATTCGACATATCAGGCTGTTTCTGGTGCTGGCAAGGCTGGTGTTGAGGATTTGGAAAATGGCTATAAGGGCTTGGCTCCGCAAAAGTTTAAGTATCCTATTTTTAATAATTGTTTGCCTCATATAGATGTTTTTGAGGCTGATGGTTATACTAAAGAGGAATACAAAATGATTAATGAGACTAGAAAAATTTTGGGTAAACCTTTGCTTCCTGTTACTGCTACATGTGTTAGGGTTCCTGTTAGAAATTGCCATAGCGAAAGTATTAATGTTGAATTTAAGTCTAATTTTGATATTTATGATGTTAAGGTGCTTTTACAGAATTCTCCTGGGATTATTCTTGTTGATGATGTTGAGAAGGATTATTATCCTTTGGCTTCTAAGGCAGATGGGTTTGATGATGTTTTTGTTGGTAGAATTAGACGTGATTATAGTGTTCCTTTTGGTATTAATTTGTGGGTTGTTGCTGATAATTTGAGGAAGGGTGCTGCTTCTAATGCGGTGCAGATTTTGGAAAAATTAATGTTGGTTTAATTTGTCCTTTGGGGGCGGTTCTATTGGGAAGATTTTTATGTTTCAAAAAAGTCGCATTGTGCGACTTTTTGTTAATTATTTTATTAAATTATTACAGTTCATATCCTATAAAATTAATACCACCTTTAAAATAATGTCACGCGGAATCCAAGGTAACTTAAATTATATAATATATGTCCAATTGAGCGACAACTTGCAGGATAATTCATGCTTTTATCTATAAAACCTCCTCCTCTATGCATACACGGATTATTATTGTCATCAGTTTTTTCTAAAGTCCATTCCCAAACATTTCCTGCTATATCATATATATTTTGTATCCTTGTATTATTTGATGATCCAGTTGTTAGTATAAATGCTTTCATTGCTTCTTTTTTCTTATTTTTTATACGATTCTCTAGATTTTTATCATAATTATACCAATTATTTCCTGACATATACATTCCTCTATTTAATATCATTGTAGAATTTAAATAATTTCCAATTTTTTCACTATTGGAATTTAACTTATCTTTTATTTTTGAATCTTTATCAATATTTTTGTTTTCAATATATTTCAAAACTAAGTCCCACTGTACTCCAAACATTAAACTACTTGTTTTACTTCCACTTTCTACATGTTCTGCCAAAACTTTAGCCTGTGTTCTTGTAACAAAAGTATATGGATATAAATTGGCTTTAGACAATGGTGTTACTGTTGTTTCACCATAACTTGTTCTCCATTTTTCAATTCCCGCTTCATACCTTCCTACCCAAAATCCACCATTTTGATATACGCTTTTTAACATTTTATGTTTCAAATCGTTATATTCTTTTTCATTTCTAAACCATCCATCTGTACTATCGGGATAATAGATATCTTTGCATTTGGTTTCTTTTCTGTAATCTTTTGTATATTCATGTAAATCTTCTTCTATTTTATCATATTCTTCGTCGGTAAAATCTTCTATACTCAATCCTGATTTTTGGTATATTTCTTCGGTTTTAGGAACTTCTACCCAAACATATTCATTTCCATATCCATCTGTTATAACAATTCCATCATCTCTTGAATCTTCTCCTTCAATTTTAGTTGGAGTAAATCCTTCTGGAATTGTAATACCTTTATATGTTGTTTTTTCTTTGTTTATTAATGCTTCCATCTGTGCTATTTTTCTTTGTTCTTCTTTATTTTCTTCTTCTGTTTTTCGTTTCGCTTCTTGTACTTTTTCAAATATTCCTGTATTTGTTAATGTTGATATTGAAATCCCTGCTAAAATAAGTAAAATCACTATTGTAACTATAAGTGCTACCAACGTAATCCCCTTATTTTCTTTAATTTTTTTCATTTAAATTTTCCCCTATTCTTTTGTTTGATATTCTATTAAGGAATTCCTTAATAGAATATCATTAATTATAATTTTTTGCAACACTTTATTAAGGAATTTCTTAATTTTTTTGTTAAAATTAAGGTTTTCCTTAGTAGTTCTATGTTTCTCTTTGCTATAATTTTTTATATAAATTAGAAAAGAGGTGGAATTATGCAACTTTCTGATGCAACTAGAAAAAGAATAAACTTTTTATTAAAAGAAAAAAATATGAAACTTTGGGATTTATCTAAGGCTGCTGGAATATCTCTACCTACGATTTCTGATTTTTTGAAAAATGATACTAAAAATTTGAGAATGGATACAATGCTTCATATTTGTGAAGGATTTAATATAACTTTAAAAGAATTTTTTGATGATCCTCTTTTTGAGGATGTTATTTCTGAATAAGAGTTAAAGGTACATTGCATTTTTTTATACATATGTTCTCTTTAATTTGCAAAAAAGAACCTGAAGTTTTACACTTCAAGGTTCTTTTCAAATTTATTATTCTGCTGATTCCTCTGTTTCTGGAGCTTCATAAGCTTCTAATATAGCTTTTTGAATTTTCTCTCTTGTTTCAGCATTGATTGGATGTGCTATATCTCTGAATTCTCCGTTTGGAGTTTTTCTGCTAGGCATAGCTATGAATAATCCATTTTGACTTTCGATAACTTTGATGTCGTGTACTGCGAATTCGTTATCGAATGTTACAGAAGCAACAGCTTTCATTCTGTTCTCTGAATTTACTTTTCTTAAACGTACATCTGTGATTTCCATGGTGTAATGCACCTGCCTTCCTTATGTTTATTATTTGTACATAGCCGTTTATTCTTATGTACAATTATATTATTCTTCATAAAAAATTTTTTTCCTTCTTTTTTTTACATTTTTTGAATTTTATTTTAGATTTTTATCACGTTAGTAACAAAATCTAATTTTTTTCATATATTACATTATAATTCACCTTAAACC
>OJLA01000572.1_pt1 | contig 29875 bp, 28 predicted proteins | sample 1596611 | NCBI WGS metagenome assembly OJLA01 (sample SAMEA4350168, study PRJEB24818) | metagenome | biome: human; feature: gut; material: faeces | place: Denmark | collected 2013-09
GTATGATAGCAATGACTATATAAAAAGGAGGTGAGATCTCATGGAGCAGGTAATGAAGCATTATGGAAACGCAATCCTTGCGATTGTTGTATTGCTGGCACTCGGCGCAATCGTTATTTCCGCGCTGTCATCTGATGGTTATGTTGCTACTGCGTTTAAAGATGCACTGACGGGATTTTTTTCACGCATGAATGCATTAGGCTCATGATCGTGGCAGGCATCTGTATGTCAGCTGCACTGTGCAGCTGACATACAGAGAAATAAGAAGAAAGAATAAGAGGCTGAAAAATGAGTGAAGTATTATATGATCTGACGCCAGAGCAGTTTGGTCCACTCTGGAAATACATAGAAGATCCGGAAGTAACGGACATTGATTTTAATGGACGTACATTATGGATCACTAATCTGCGTACAGGCAGATATCCGGCAAATGAGAATTTGACAGACGATTTTTTAACAGCGTTTGCACATAATATGGGTAATTGTGTAAACAAACCATTTAATAACGCAAATAAGATCTTAGAAGCAGATACAAAGGATTTGAGGATCAGTATTTTACATGATTCTATTGCAACGACAGGAATGAGTATCTGTATTCGCAAGGCTCCCCCGATTGTCCGCAATACAATATCCGGAATGATCCGCAACGGCTATTGCCAGAAGGATATACTGGCATTGCTGATAAATTGTGCGCTAACCGGAATGAATTTTGTTGTTGGTGGAGAACCAGGATCTGGTAAGACGGAATTTGTAAAATTCTTGATGCAGTTTATACCGCTTGAGAAGCGGGTAATTACGATTGAGGATTCGCTCGAGATTCATTACCGGGACATCAATCCGGGGGCTGACGCAGTGGAACTGCGTATTGGTGATGGGGTTGACTATGCAGATGCGATCAAAGCATGTTTACGGCAGAATCCGATGTGGCTGGTATTGTCGGAGGCACGGTCGACTGAAGTAAAATGGCTGCTGGAGCAGTGGAGTACAGGAGTTAATGGACTAACGACAATTCATCTTGATGACCTGCGCAAGCTACCTGACCGGATTGAAAATATGATGTCCGATGTCGCTGATGCAAGCCGGCTGGAGAACCGGATCTATCGTTATGTAAATGTCGGCATAATGATCCGCAGAGTTAGGGAGCCTGATGGAAGCAGTCGTCGCTATATTGATCAGATGTGCTTTTTTGCCAGAGAAGAACAAAAAAACCGGATTTATATGCTCGTTGAGGACGGTGAATTGATTAGCAGAGAAATACCGGTTGACATACAGAAACGATTAGGAAGGGCAGGCATTAACGATTTTTACCAATGTGAACTGATGGATCAGTATATTGCGAAAGGAATGTAAGATGAAACAAAAAAAGCGTCTATGGAGACTTGAACTGATGGATCCGAGGAATCTGGCCAAAGAAGTGCATGTCTATGGATATAATTTTGAGTGGCAGACACATATTGTCTTAATTGTATTATCACTGTTGGGAATTGCAGCGATCGGAGTGATTTTTAGATTACAGGCAGTTTATATCGCGTTGACGGTTATTGCTGTGTTGGGCATGCTGCCGGTTATTGTGTTGATGACATACGCCCGTATGTATGAGCAGCAGCGATTTGGAGATGCATGTGCTTACATGGAACAAATGCTGTATGCATATGAGTCGGAAGGAAAGATCCTTTCTGCTTTGAAAGAAACGCGTGAAATTTTTGAATCCGGACAGATGCGGACATTGATCGATCAGGCAATCGTTTACATCGAAACAGGTGTCAGCAGTACGGAGAAGGGATTTTTGGCAGAAGGCTTGGAACTGATCGAACAGAGATATGAGTGTACGAAACTGCATACTATACACGATACGCTGCTTAGCCTAGAACAGCATGGTGGTAATGCAGAAGCATCGCTATATATTTTACTGGAAGATCTGGAGGTCTGGAAACGGAGAGGATATGTACTTCAGGCACAGAAAAAACAGCAGCATACAGACAATATCATATCCATTTTATTTGCCACAGGCTTATGTGCAGTAGCACTGTATGTGCTGGATGGTATGAGAGACCTCTTCTCAACGGTAGCGCAGGGAGAATGTATTATGAAACTGCCAGTGATACAGTTTACATCGTTTGTCTTTCTGATGTGGCAGCTGTATGTATTGGTTAAGAGTTTCCGAAACATGGCGTCGGACTGGCTGGGGCAGCGGGAATTGCAGGATGATAAATATATCCTCGATTGTTATGAGCGCGTAAATGGCTATGATAAGCGGAAAGAGAAAAGGAAGAGTCTTCTTTTGGCATTGCCATGTTTGGCTGTAACTGCACTATTGTCACTATATTCTACCTGGCCGGCAGTTGTGAGCGGAATAATTACCATTATCTGTTTGTGCAAGCATAAGATTGTATACAACATCGCAAGACGAGATGTGAACGATGCGATTTATGCGGCGATGCCACAGTGGATGATACAGATTGCGTTGCTGCTCCAGCATAATAATGTACAGGTATCCCTCGCAAGATCAATGAGGACGGCGCCGCTTGTCTTGCAGCCGGAGCTGCAGGCGTTAATGAATCGGCTGGCGCTGCATCCGGAAAGCCTGACTGCATATACAGAGTTTTGTAAGGAGTACGACGTGCCGGAAGCACAAAGCCTGATGAAAATGCTGCATTCGATCGCGGAAGCAGGAACAGGAGATGCCAACCTACAGATCACCAACATGTTGCAGAGGGTCAATGAAATGCAGCAGCTCTCAAATCAACGACAGGATGAGAATCTACGCTTTAAAATGCAAATGATCTTTATGTATCCGGTACTTGGAGCGACTGCCAAGCTATTGATTGATCTTACACTGGGACTAGTGTACATGATGGGAATGCTGGGAAACATGGGAGGTGTCTAATCTAAAATGAAGTATGTGATAGAAGCGTTTAGTATCCTGATTACCCTTATGGCTGGCTTGTATGGCAGCGTGTCGGTTATTTCTGTCAGTGGCCAGGTGTCGGCGGCAAAGGAATATAAAGCGGACGTGATCGCGGAGATTGAGAACAGTAATTTCAATCCATCAGTGATAGCAGCATGCACCTCACAGGCTGCAGATGTTGGGTATCAGCTGACAGTATCGGACTGTACATATGATGCGCTGGGAGATATCAATACCGCAGAAGTTATCCTTACGTATGAGTATAATTTGCCATTTTTTGGAGTCTCTGGCACGAGGAGCACCCGCGGTATTGCGCGGTAGAGCGCGATAGAGCAAAGGAGAAAATCATGAAGATAGTAGTAGAAGAACTTGGACTTGGACTTCTTGCGATAGCGGGAGGCCTGGCAGCTTATAAGCTCGTGGCAAGTGTGTATTTGTTCATTACTTCTTTTTAGCTGACAGGAGGAAAGCTGTGGAAAAAATCGTGGAATATTTTGGCGGTGCCTTTTTGGCTATGACAGCACTGCCTCTGGTGAAGCTGTTTGCATCCTGTATGCAGCCGGGAGGTGGTATTTATGATGTTGTTGTCAATTACATAACAACAATATGCGGATAAAGGAAGGAGAGTGCCATGGAAAAAATAATGGATGAGTACGGCAGATTCGCGTTGGATCTGCTTGCAATGTGCCTTTTACTGGCATATCTGTTTGGCACAGTGACAGATGCGGAGGGACATCGTGGCATATTGGAGATCATGGGAGCGCAGATCGCTGTTTGGAATACTGACTATACCGCGTATCAGGATTTCGACACGTTGGAAACGGAAGCACAGAAAGACAAGCCGGTGATCGAATATATTGCGGACAAACCGATGACACTGGGGGATAACAGCGCCGCGGACTATATAGCAGCATCCGCTTGGGACGGTGCAGAACTGCCATTTTTGATAATAAGAGTGGAAGACTGGAGAGGGACAGAAGTGGATCTGAATGGAGTTTACAACGAGGCTGACAATAGCTTAAATTTTTCGAGTCCGGGAATTTATAAGGTACGCGTTGTAGCGAGCGATGCGGGAAACCGAAAGACGGAATGTGACATCAGGATACCGGTGAGCAGGTGATTATATTATGAAAAATATAGTTTTAGTGATATCGAGTGCGATTATTGGAGTATTGACACTTGCTATCGTAATGACAGTAGGCGGGCGGGAGGTCCGGAGCATGGAAATTAACAGTAATTTGCCGGCGGCTGTAGAGCAGACGGTAGCAAATCTGGCTGAGAGGAAATATACGATAGCTGATAGAAATGAATACCTGGCAGATTTCATGGAAGATCTGGCTGCAGGATTAGACACAGAATCAGAGATTAAAGTAGAGATAACAAATGTTGATCTGGAGAAGAGGATGATGGGAATAAAAGTGACAGAAACGTTTTACCATCCGAACGGACGCCAGGGATCAGTGACGTGCGAACGCACGGTTATTCTGGATCCGAATGAGCAGATAGTAGATCTGGAATATAAGGTGCGATTTTATGTTCATGGTCACTTATATAAGGCATGTATGGTTTTTGCGGGTGAAACGGTCAATGAGCCTGTAAAGCCGGATGGGATATCCGGCTGGCAGGATGAGAACGGGTATCTGGCAGATTTTGGACAACCCGTGACGCAGGATCTTACTTATTATGCTTATTAAAGCCATATGATGAAAACTATGGATCTGGAGCATCTGTTTTCGGATCGGTTATATCCGGTACGAATTCAATGATATCTTCAATTCGGCATTGAAAGTATTGACATGTCCGTGCTAAGACATCCATTGAAACGGCTTCGTTTTTTGCTATTTTTGCAAGTGTGACGGTGCTGATATGGATTGCATTTCTAAATTCTGTTTTTGACATACCATGTTCTGCTAATAGAACTTCGAGTGGTCGATAAGAAAAATACATTGTATCACCTCAATATGGATTTTAAAATTTATTTTCGGTAATGTCAATGTTTCGATTATCAAATGTTATGTTTGAAAAAATAAATATTGACATACAATGTATGATGTAGTACAATTTATTTATAAAAACAAATAAATTATTTGAGAATATAAATGAAATGGAGAAAAATATGGAGCGACTATCAGTATGTGAAGAAGAGGTATACCTTGAGATTTGCTGGATGTCTGAACCGCCAGCGTTAGAGGATGTAAGAAGTGCAGTTAATCGTTTAGGGCATGAGTGGAAACCGCAGACAGTGTCTACATTTCTGAACAGATTGGTTAAGAAGAGATACCTGAGCATGTGGAAGAAGGGGCGATACTATTATTACAAACCAGAGATTTCTCTGGAAGATTACCAGGTTGCAGAATGTACACGAATGTTGAATCGGGTTTTTAAGGGAGACAGCCAGCGTATGCAAAGTTGTCTTATTGCAGTAACAAATAAATATGGAAAAAACGGTTGATGTAGAGTATACTTCTTAAGTAGGTCATTGCTTTAAATGTGTTTCGAGGAAAGATCTGATTGACTTGGGTTTACATAACAAGTGCACAAAGAATAGGACACATTATGTGAGATAATTATTTTGAAAAAATCTAAGGGAGGGTACAAAATGGAGCACTAACAAAAAAATAGAATATTGAAGGAGCTGCCGGTAATTGATATAATACAGGCAGTGCTACCAGAAACGGTAGGCGGTTAGCCCTCGGCAGAGGGACTGAACCCTCTGATTACATAGAAACCTGCAAGGGAATCTTTTGAAAAGGAGGGGATGCGAATGATAAATCTGGAAGAACTGATCCAGTTCACAGAATTATTGATAAGCGTTGCCACCTTGTTTTATGTCTTAGGCAGAAACAATGGCAAAAAAAAATAACCGCCCCAGCCTCGCAAACTGAACGGTTATTTTTAATCAATTAAGTATGTAGGCTAACCGTCTATCGGTAGCACTTCTATGATTATATTATCATTTCCGGACAGATCCGTCAACATTTCCGAATTGTATTTTAAAATGTGAGGAGAAAAGAGTATGAAGAGAAAGATGGTTTTAGTATTTTTAATAACTGCAGCACTTGGTGTGTCTGCATGTGGCACGGCAGCTCCGGAGGTGGAAGCAACAGAGGCTGTTGTGGAGACAGAAGCCACGGAAGAGACAGAAGTTGTGGAGGAAACGGAAGCAACGGAGGTCGTAGAGGAGACGGAAGCTGTAGAAGAGACAGAAGCCACGGAAGAGACGGAAGTCGTAGAACAGACAAAGAAAACGGAAAAGGTAAGCCAGGACACGAAGAAGCAGAAGAATGGTACGTCTGGGAAAACGAATACAACCACAAAAAGCGGATCAGATACGACTGCCACCAGTGCAGCTGCTACTGGAAGCAGTGCTTCTGGAAACAGTAACAGTGGAAATAGTAACAGTGGGACATCTGGAAGCAGTAATTCTGGGAACAGTAACAGCGGAACATCTGGAAGCAGCAATTCCGGAAATAGCAACAGTGGAACATCTGGAAGCAGCAATTCCGGAAATAGCAACAGTGGAACGTCTGGAAGTACCAACAGCGGAAGCAATAATGGCGGAAGTAGCGAGAGTGGAAGTACAACACCAAGTGGTGACAGTGGAAACGGTGGAAGCGGAGATAATGGAAGTTCTGCGCCGAGTGCAGACACCGGAAGCAATAGCGGAACGTCTGGAAACGGTGACTATACAATGTCAGAGCCAGATAGTGGATTTGGAACTGGAGAGTTGGATCCGTCACTTGGAGACAACACAGGAACAGGTGGAAATGGTGGAGTAAATTCAACTGATACACCGGATTCTACTTTCTGATAGGCTTATGAAAGGAGAAAAGTATGTGTGAAGAGCGAAAGCTCAAAAGAATATTATTTAGTGTACTTATAGCAGTTTCGTGGATCGTAATTGCGATACATGCAGATAAGGTTATGGCGGCAACATCAGCAGGAGATGTGACAATACAGAAAAATGTATCTGAACGCTTGCCAACGGGTCAGAATGGAGAAAATACTACAGTAGGCAGATATGGTTTGAATTATACGGGTAATATCAATGTTTATTCTTCTCCATCGTCTGGAAATGATGATATATCTTATCTTAGTCAGACATTGCCGGTGTGGTCTAATAGTTCGATGGGAACGCTTTATGGGGATAATAATACGACTCATATTGTAAAAGCATATTTGATATGGGAGACCCGGAAAAGATACAATAAAGATGATTATAACGCAAATCACGTAAGATTTATTATGCGGGATGGAAATGGAGCAAATATTTATCCCAACTGGGTCTATGTAGATGATCGCAGCTCGCGGTATGTTTCTGGATGGGAGCAGTCTCGTCCTCGAATTTACTGCAACGTTGCGGATGTAACAACTATCGTTAAAACATACGGGTATGGTGATTACTATGTAGCCAATATACCCGTATGCCGTGCAACAGACCTTTGGGAGCAGGATACGGGAGGCGGTGGAACACCGACCGGCTGGCAGCTGATCGTTGTGGAGGAAAATGAGGACTATCCAGTACGTGCGGTTGCTTTAAAAGTAGGATCTGTATATCGGTTTGGTAATGCTGCCTGGGAGGGCGACACATACGGTTCCACGGACGCAGAGAGAGCTACAGTCACAATGGGAACGGAATTAGGCAGCGGCTTGAAAACCAAGGAATATGGTGATGTGACAGGACAGGTATTGTTCGGAAGCATCAACGCGTCAACGTCTGGAAACGGTATGGGTGTCAATCTATATACGCAGCAGCAGATAGGTGCTGCAAAAAGCCTGCGATATGCCGGAGATACGCCGCGGGAAGGTGGATTTTACCGTGGATCAGACTATTTTGCACAAGGGCATGATATGTGTTCGGTGCTTTATGAGGTGTCCGGGCTGGATCAGGGCGCATCTGTGTTTGGTGTAGATATTACGCGGGTAAGCTGGAACACGCAGCTTTATATCGGAGCAGCGGTTGATATTGCTTTTCCGGAGTTTGAGGCGCGGCAGATGACAAGTATATCGGATGGACAGGTTATCATAAAAGGAACGATCACGAATACATCTGAACAGGAAAATACCGGAATTTACGGCGGTGAACTGATGGTGACACTGGATCCGAATCTGACGCCGGATCTGACGAATTACAGCATTGCGGTAAATGGAAATTCTGCATCTGGTGCTGCAGTGCGGCAGGGGACGGTGACGGATGCAGACGGGACAGTACATAATACGGTTATCTTTTCCGGAGGTGGTGTATCAAGCTGGTTCAAGGGAGATAAGATTGAGTATACGATCTACTGCAGGATCAGTGGATCTGGTATGACCCGGTTTGATAACAGAGATCAGTTTAGCGGGTTTTTAAAGTCCGCCGGAGTGGATACGGGGCACTGGATCGATAAGGCATGTACTGCAGCCAGTGGGTGTGATGCTTTATTCCGGGTGGATCTGACTGTAGGAACCGGTATCCAGAGTGTCAGTGGTGCTGGCAATTATACAGCAGGATCGGCGGTGGCGGTCAATGCAGTGGTAAAAAATGGCTATCATTGGACAGGCTGGAGTGGATCATATCAGACGAATACAAAGCAGTATCATTTCACCATGCCGGCACAAAATGTGAGCATGACGGCAACAGCACAGATTAACCGGTCAACGTTGAAGGTTGATCCGAATGGTGGTACATGGAGTGGAAGTACCGGAGTACAGAGTTTTAGTGAGAATTATGGAACTGCTAAATCCATTCCGGATCCGGTAAGAACCGGATATACCTTTTCTGGCTGGGTGAAATCAGAGCCATTTAACGGTAGTCTGAACAATGCGGTTTACACGTTTGGCGCTGCTGATGGTGCGACAGATGTTCTGACGGCATCCTGGACGGCAAACAGCTATACGCTGCATTTTGATCCGAACGATGGCAAAGAACAGATGCCGATTGATGATATGACGATCTCCTATGATCAGGATGTGACACTGCCGGATGCTACGGGGCTTTACTTCCGCTATACGTTGGATGGAGAGGACATCACACAGCAGGTGTTAGACGGTACGATCGTTTTGGATGATGCTGGCAGAGTGGTCATGATGATGGATGCTGATACGGGGCTGATGATGACACCTGCTGGCGGCATTGTAAATGAGGATGGAAGCATCACGAACCCGGACGGAAGCATCACGAATCCAGACGGAAGCGTAGCAGATCCGGAAGCTTCCGGTGAGCCGATGGAGGTACCGGAAGCTTCCGGTGCAGAAGAAGATATAGATGTACAGGTGGCGGAAGAATCGGAGACTCCGGAAGAACCGGAAGATCCAACGGCTGATCCGGTGCCGGATAAAAAGGCATATGCATCTGTTTTTATGGGTTGGGCGCTTGAGAATGGGCGTGAAAGCTTTATCCCGCAATGGACAGCGGGGACATCGATAGCTGTGGCAGACTTAACCAATGCTGCCGGTGTGACGGATCAGAACGGTGCGACTATAACGCTTTATGCGGTGTGGGATGACTGTCCGTGGATTGTTGCAGAAAATCTGTATTATACACTGACGCAGGCGCAGAGCGGATATATCACAGACAGTGAGATCCTAAGCCATGCAACGGCATACGACAGAGAGGACGGCAGTCCGATTGCTCCAGGATTTCATGAAGATGGAACATCTTTTTCGATTCCGGACTATCAGGCGTCGGATTTTACGCAGTTTCGACGCGAAGGCAGCTGTACGGAAAACCTGACGGTGGTGGACAGCACCGGAAGTACCTATTATAAGCAGATTACAGTCTATGTGGTAGACACCACGGCGGTTGCAGTAAAGCCGGAGGGAACAACCCGGTTCATCAACGAGTATTATTATAACCAGCCGGAGACAAACGGTGGTCTGGCAGCGGATTCCATCTGGTTGACGGACCCAGAATATGCAGCGGCGCTGCAGACCGCGTTTACAAATTCACGCAATGGGACTGCGGAAGAAGTGTACGAATTTAGTCATGAAGACATACTGGCGATGAAACAGTTTATCGATGACAATGGGTTTGGAAACACGGAGAGTGACGATGCACTGACAAGGTTTTATGATCGGTTTATGGCGCCGAATAAAGTGGAGTAGAGAAATAAAAAGGAACTTTTGGGGAATACTTGAAAATGCTACTTGCATATGCTATAATGGCGGTAGCTAAAAAGGATAAGTACCACGGGTACACAAAGCAAAAGCCCCAGAGCGTCACCTCTGGGGCTTTCTTTAGGCTAGTTGTCACTGCCGTTTCCGTCTAACCATTTGCAGATATAGTAGCTAACTATACCAGCCATAACGGAAACCAAAAAGGATAAAGTAATTTCCACGGGCACACCCCCCTTCCTGTTGCCAGAATGGGTGCGACAACAGGAATATTATATCATAATAAAAAGTAAGACAAAAGGAAGTTTCAGTAATTACTGGAACTTCCTTTTTTGCGCCAGTATAGCGTTTCATAAAGGAAAGAAAAACCTGTGAAATTTTTCTTTTAACTGGATGAAACGTAAACCTGTGATTTTTATAATGGTTATGTCGGTATGACAGAAAGGAAGGATATGTATATGGATACAGCAGAACAGGTAAAAACGAAGAACAGCCAGACGGATTTTGTGGATGCTGCAGGACAGTTGATTGCATACTTAAAAGAAGCACATCAAACAGAGGATGCCACGATGATATTTGTGATGGCGGCGTATATCTCGAAGATGGATGAGAAGATGAATCTGGCAATGAAGCAGATTACAGAACTGCAGGAACAGATGAGGCAGATGCAGGATGACCAGAGCAAGGAGAGCAAGAAATTGACGGAGTATCTGGGCGAGATAACGGAAGCGCTTCGCGTCCAGCATAATGATGTACGTGCAGAAGTAGAGGATATCAAACTGACATTTTCAAATCAGACGAACAGGATACTTGAGCGTATAAAGAAAACGGGTGTGGTGGCACTGAATGGTGTGGCGGAGAATTTTAAAATGGAAACGCGCCTACAAAAACTCAAGGGAAAAATTGAGACGATGCTGTCCGGAACAGAGCAGGCGATAGAAAGGATCAATACGTTCGGGCGTAATATGCAGGATGCAAAAAGACAGACGGGTAATGCATTCAGGGCATTACTGGGCAGACAGGAATACGACAGTGCGCAGAAAGACTTTTTGATGGCGGAGGCTTTGAAGAAACCATTTTTGATGCAGCAGAAATTATTGAAGGAGACGCTTTCCTGTGTGAACAGAGTTTTGGGCAAATGTATGCAGCTTTCTACAGCTGCGCGGGAAAACCCGGAGAAGACAGAAGGGGAGAAAGATAAGAAGAAAGCGGAACGTTCTGCAGATATGTTGGAAAAGGTGGCGGATAAAACAGAAATCAAAAGAAAGGTAAAGTCAAGATAGGAGGAATGAAAAGTGTACGGATTTGTGTGCGGAATAGTAGAAGGGGATCAGGTCTTGGTAAACCCGTTTTGGGAAGAAGAAACGGTTACGGTCTGGGGAACAAAAGAACAAATTGCGGAACTTAAGGTAGCGAAAGAGGCACAGGGACTGGAGAAAGAACTGCTGATTGTATTTTATGACGAAGAAACGATGATGCTTGAAGAGGAGGAAGACTATGGAGCACTTGCAGGATAAGGAAGATAGGATTGTGGGCTTGTTTGCGCAGGCGGAGGAAGTGATACGGCAGACTTTCGCAGATGAGCAGGGGATGCGGCGGTTTCTGGATTATAAAGTGCGGATCCCGGGCTATTCAGCAAATAACACTGCTATATTGCTTGCACAGCGCCCGGATGCAAAGTGGCTGGGGAGTTTTACACTTTGGAAGCGAGAAAACACGTATATCCATGCGGGGGAAAAGGGCGTTGCAGTCTTAGTACCTGCAGTGCCGGCAGGAACGGGCAGAAATGTAACGTTTAAACTCGGATGGCTCTTTGATATAGATCAGACCAACCTGGCGGAAGAGAGAAAGCAGGAACTTCTGAAACAGAGAGAGAATATACTTCCTGCAGAAGCTTCATTTGTGAAAGCAATCATAGAGAGACAGCTTCAAAAAGAGAGAACGCCACAGGAAGATATGCTGGCAAAGGAGATTGCGCAGTATCTTCTGTACCGGCAGTTTGGACTTTCGACCACGGAATTGCAGTTTGTTGCGATGGGACAGAATGAACTAAAGGAAAAGAGCATTACAGATAAGAGAAAAATTCTGGATGTGGCATTTAAAATTACAGATTATCATAAGCGGGAAATAACACAGCTGCTAGAAGAAAAAGAGAAAGAGGAAGAAGAGAGTAAAACGGAAAAGAAAGTGACAGAGGAAAAGGAAGCAGATGAGGAAGGGGGAAGTACCGGGAATGATTTAGAGGTTCAGGAGGCAGAGGGTAAGAAGAAAAAAATTGAAGATTTTGGCCGGAAGATCGGAGGAGCCAGGAAGGATGCATGGAGGGATCGTGGACTGCAGATCGTGGATCTTGAAAGTATGAATGAGGCTGAAACGATGAAATATGTAACCAAAGATAACATCTGGAAGAAACCAAATTATCTGCAAATGATAAAAGATGGAACTCCGATCCGGGTAGCTTTTTTTGTTAAAGAGGTTCGGAATGCACTGCCTGCAAAGGTGAGTTACCCGAATCAGAACGCTACGCCGGAGCAGATAAGAAAGCGGCAGGAAGACTATATTTCATTGATTCAGGATGTTAAGGAAAAACTACTTGCACTGAAGGATGAAAACGGAATTCTTCAATTTTTCAAGGCGTTCGTGGATGAGGGGGTCTATATAAAGCGTGATACCTATTATATGCATATGGTAAGTAGAACGGAAAAAGGAGCTGATGTCACTAATAGACTCATAAAAGCAATGCAGGTGCGGAACATAGCAGCGCTTGATCGAAAAATGGAGCGTGAACAGTTTGGCGTTGATCCAGAGCATAAGCTGCCCAAAGGGTATACGGTCAGACATTTGAATGGGGAGTATCTTGTAATAAAGAATCGTCGTGTCTTAAAAGATGGGCTGAAATCGGAAGAGGAAGCAATTCAGGCGGCGAGGGAAATGGAAAAACTTTCGCCTGCTTTGAAAAAGCAGAGCTTCATGCCACAGCAACTGGAAAACGTAAAACGAGATGGTCCATCTTATGGAATTGACAATACGCCCGCAACTGGAGAACTGTATATGGAGAAGTTTGGGTTTTCGGGAGGAGAATTTGGAAACTGGATGAACGAACAGGACAGACAGGAATCTCTAAATATGGGATATGAAGCATTTATGGATCTGGCGGCTGCACTGGAGATTGATCCGACAGCAATTTCTCTTGACAACAGACTTGCTATTGCATTTGGTTCGCGAGGAAAAGGTGGGAAGGCAGCTGCAGTAGCACATTATGAGCCATTATTGGAAGTCATCAATCTTACAAAGATGCGTGGAGCTGGAAGTTTGGCACATGAGTGGGGACATGCATTTGATGATATACTGGGCAAGAAACTTGGAGTGAACGGTTTTATGACGACACATATCAATGATGACCGTGTACCGAAGTCAATGAAGGAGCTTGTAATTGCGATGAAGATGCGCCCTGCTACAGAAGAGGAAAAACAGCAGCGGGATGAAGCCATTGTGAAGCGTGCAGAAGCAAACGTTGAGAGGGTTTATGGACAGCTGTTGCCGGAAACACGTATAAACGAAATGGAGATGAAAACCTGGAAGAGACTCAGAACGGAACTGATTGGATCAGCAGAACAGCGCGGCAGGGACAAGGTGATGGAGGAAGTGAATGGCGGTCATATTAAGTGGATTGATGAAAAAGTAGCGGAAGTTTCACAATTTTGTAAAGCGGTTACAGGACATATTCTGAACAAAGAGGATCGAGACCGGCTTTACTATGCAGTTAATGGTTTAGAGAGTGTGTTTGAGATCTGCAGAAGGGAAATGACACAACCGACAGAATTTTATAACAATTCTGTAAAGTTTGACAGCATGTACAGTAAAGAAAATAAGGGTTACTGGCATAGTGATGAGGAAATGTTTGCCAGGGCATTCGCATGCTATGTACATGATAAGTTAGCATGGAGATCGGATTATCTATGCGGACATTCTGAGTCGGCTGTTGCGTTTGATTATTCTACGGAGGAAACGGTTCTGATCAAGGCAATTCCTGAAGGAGAAGAGCGGAAACGGATAGACCAGTGCTTTGATAAGGTCTTTGCAGAGTTTCGGGAGCTGGAACTTATAAAAGGAAGAGAAGAGGTGGCGGATCAGGTAGTGCGAAAACGGGGAAGGGCAAGATAGCTGAATCCTTTAGGTGATATAGAGTCATAAAAACGAGTGTCAAGGGCGGTCATAGACCGTAAAAGATTGCCCTTGATACTCTTTTTTATTGGTTCTATTATAATATGAAAGAAGTGAGACTCTCGCTTTATAGTTGATCTGTTTGAGTAAACTTCTATTAAAATATTAAAATTTTATTAAATTTTCAAAAAAACATGGAAAAATGACTTTTTTACAAAAAAATCCGACATATTGAAGTCAGACGGATGATTTATCCGTAAAAATTTATTGCTACATAAAGTAGCAGAAAGGAGCCATATATGGCCAAAAAAATTTTATTTCAAATCAAACTTGTCACGAAAAAATCATTATTGGCAAGTGAATTATCTGCTGTATTTGAAAACAATGCGGCAGGAGAGAAGTGGGCGGCAGTGCATGATAATATGCTTCCACTGGTACAGTTCGCATACTTACAGGAACTGTACTATCCTTCTGTAATAACAGGGGAAGAGAAAGAATTGCTTGATACTTTTTCACAAATTCAGGCAGTGATTAGAAGATTAAACAGGCGTTCAGAGAAAGCAATCGATGAAAATGAGAAATCTAGCTATAAGCAGCAAGCTGATTTTGTTGCCGGACTGCTACAAGAACTGAAAAATAATCCAGAGAATAGTAGTCTCATCAATTTCTATCAACTTTTTATTAACAGTTGGGAAGATTACAAAAATTGGACGTTTACATATCGGTTGCTTTCAAATTTAGTTAAGCTGGGGAAAGGGTGGGAGAACAATTCAGAAGCAAGAATGGAATTTCTACAAATAAAGGAAAAGGTATCGGCGGAATGGAAAGAGTAAAACTTGTGTGAGGTAGGCGGTAGGAGAAAACAGAACATACATTTGTATGTTCTGTTTTTGGATTAAAGGTATATAATAATGAAGAGAAAAAGGTGGAAATCGGATAATACTGAAAGAGAGGAAAAAGGTAAATTTGACCGCAATTTGACCGCGCTTGCAGAATGAACCAGAAAAACTTTAAATAAAAATATGAAACTTAAAATGATGCACCATTAAGAAAATGCAGTAAAATCAATACTTCCAAGAAAATGAGACAAACCAGAAATAACTGTAAATTATGTGGGACATGTATGGGTAACAACCCAATGGTTGGTGCTACAGTTGCTGTTGCAGTAAGTGTTGAGGAAGCTCACAAAGCTGGTAAGTTCTAAGTAGTATCGTATTTAATTGAAAAGCAGGGAATATACTTTAAGCGGTATGTTCCTTGCTTTTTATTCTATAAATTTCTTGATTTTCCAGTGAAGATCTTTCTCAAAGCTTTGAAAAAATCCCTTGCCAAACCGCGCACATTCGTGCTATGCTACTTTGCAACAGTGCAGTATTACATGGAGAGGAATGGAACGGTTATGCTAAAGATCATTGATGATTTTGTCTGGGGAGTTCCCCTGATCGTGCTGATCCTTGCGGTTGGCATATTTCTGACGATCCGTCTGCGGGGACTTCAGATCACGAAGCTGCCGCTTGCGGTCAGACACATTATTGCAAACGAAAAAGACGGCAAGGACGGAGAGGTGTCGAGTTTCGGCGCACTCTGCACGGCGCTGTCGGCAACGATCGGTACCGGTAATATCGTGGGAGTGGCGACGGCGGTCGTGGCAGGCGGGCCGGGCGCCTTGTTCTGGATGTGGATTGCGGCGCTGTTTGGCACGGCGACCAAGTATGCGGAATGTCTTTTGGCGATCAAGTACCGCGTGGTGGAAGCGGATGGACATGTGGTCGGCGGACCGTTTTACTATATTGAGAACGGTATGGGCAGAAAATTCCGCTGGCTGGGACAGATCTTCGCATTCTTCGGCGTGGGAGTCGGTCTGCTCGGCATCGGAACCTTTACGCAGATCAACGGAATTACCGGTGCGGTAAAGGGCTTTTTTGATCCGGAGACGGCATGTTCGGTGCATCTGTTTAGCAACACCTATTCGTGGAGCGTTGTGATATCCGGGCTGATACTGACCGTGTGCGTGGCACTCGTTATTATCGGAGGGATTAAGCGGATTTCCTCCGTGGCACAGGTGGTTGTGCCGTTTATGGCGCTTGTGTATGTGGTGACTGTGCTGATCATTCTGCTGACGCATTTGGGAGAGATTCCGGCAGCACTTGCCACCATCGTACAAAGCGCGTTTGGACTCCGTGCAGCGGCAGGAGGAACACTTGGCGCAATCCTTGTTGCGATGCAGAAGGGAATCGCGAGAGGTATTTTCTCCAACGAAGCGGGGCTTGGAAGTGCGCCGATCGCTGCAGCTACCGCGAAGACCGATGAGCCGGTGGCGCAGGGACTGGTATCCATGATGGGAACGGTGATCGATACGCTGATTATCTGTACGATGACCGGATTGTCCATCATCATCACGGATACGTGGAACATCGGTCTGGACGGGGTGGATGTCACGACAAGAGCGTTTCAGATCGGGCTTCCGTTCCCGGAACGCGTCTCCTCGTTTTTACTGATGCTGTGTCTGGTGTTTTTTGCATTTACAACGATCCTTGGCTGGAATTATTACAGCGAGAAATGTCTGGAATATCTGGTGGGCAACCGTCCCGGGGTGTTAAAATGCTATCGCTGGCTGTATATTCTGGCGGTATTGATCGGACCGTTTATGACCGTGTCGGCAGTCTGGACGATTGCGGATATTTTTAACGGACTGATGGCGCTGCCGAATCTGATTGCACTGGTGGCGCTAAGCGGTGTGGTGGCAGCCGAGACGAAGCAGTATTTTGCAAAACAGAAGAATTTTTGATGGTTTTGCCAAAGGACAGAGTAAGTTGTTGGATACTCTGTCCTTTTTTCTGCTATAATAGAAAAAAAGGAGGGCGCAGATGGACGAAGCACACGTGTATATTGCAATTGATTTAAAGTCTTTCTATGCATCGGTAGAGTGCGTGGAACGTGGGCTGGATCCGCTTACGACCAACCTTGTGGTGGCAGACCCCGAGCGCACGGAAAAGACAATCTGTCTGGCGGTATCGCCTTCCCTGAAAGCCTATGGCATTCCGGGAAGAGCGAGGCTCTTTGAGGTCGTACAGAAAGTAAAAGAAGTGAATGCGGGGCATCCGAAAGAGCGGCTGACCTATCAGATCGCACCGCCGCGCATGGCGCTCTACATGGATTACAGCACCAGAATTTACAATCTCTATCTGCGTTATGTGGCGCCGGAGGATATTCATGTCTATTCTATCGACGAGGTGTTTATGGATGTCACGCATTATCTGGGGACATACCACATGACAGCGAGAGAACTTGCGGCGAAAATGATACAGGATGTCTTTGCTGAGACGGGCATCACGGCAACCGCCGGGATCGGAACCAATCTCTATCTGTGCAAAGTGGCGCTCGATATTGTGGCAAAACATGTAAAGCCGGATCGGAATGGTGTGCGCATTGCAAAACTGGACGAGATGAGTTACCGCAGACTGCTCTGGAATTACCGTCCGTTGACGGATTTCTGGCGGGTAGGACGGGGCTACCAGAAGAAGCTGGAGGAGAACGGTCTGTATACGATGGGAGACATTGCGCGCTGCTCGCTGGGAGGAGCCAGAGAGTTCCACAACGAGGAATTGTTATACCGGCTGTTCGGCATCAATGCGGAGCTACTCATCGATCATGCATGGGGCTGGGAGCCGGTAACGATGGAACAGATTAAGGCGTACAGACCGCAGGTGAACAGCATAAGTTCGGGGCAGGTACTGCATTGCCCCTACGACGCGAAGGGCGCGCGGCTGGTGGTGCAGGAGATGGCGGATGCGCTGGCGCTGGATCTGGTGGAACGGCGTCTTGTGACGGATCAGCTTGTGCTTACCGTCGGCTATGACATTGAAAATATTACAAATCCGGCACTTTATGCAGACTATCGCGGAGAGATTGTGGCGGACCGCTACGGGAGAAAGATTCCCAAGCATGCGCACGGTACGGTCAACCTGAAAACCAGAACTTCCTCTTCCCGTAAGATCATGGAGACGGTGATGGGGCTGTATGACGACATTGTGAATCCAAAGCTTCTCGTGCGGAGAATCACGCTTGTGGGCAACCGGCTGGTGGAAGAAGCCCGCGCCGAGGCGGAAGAACAATACGAACAACTGGAGCTTTTTACAGATACAGGCGGACAGGAAGAAGAGAAAAAACAGGAAGAACTGCGGCTGAAAAAGGAGCGCAGCCTGCAGAAGGCAATGCTTTCCGTGAAGAAAAAGTACGGGAAAAACGCGATGCTTAAGGGCATGAATCTGCAGGAGGGCGCGACCGCGATGGAGCGGAACAGCCAGATTGGAGGGCATAAGGCATAATGGGCTGGGAACATGCGGCAGAGGAACACAAATATGACGATATCCGGATGCTTGTGCATCACAGATCGCGCATGCATCCGCCGATGTCCCTGTGGGACCGGGCGGCGCAGTTCTCTCCGTTTGCTGCGTTGAGCGGACACGAGGACGCGATCCGCGAGACGGCACGCCTCACGACGGAGCGCATAGAACTTTCCGAGAGCCGCAAGGAGGAGCTAAATGAGCAGCTTGTCTGGCTGCGGGAGCACCCGGATGCGAGAGAGCGGGTGACGATGACCTATTTTTGTCCGGACGCGAAAAAAGCGGGCGGTGCCTATGTGACAGTTTCCGGAGCGGTAAAAAAGATAGACGAATACGAAAAGATGCTTTGGATGGAAGATGGAACCGTCATAGCAATTGAGGAACTGTCTGCGGTTGAGATACCGGGAATGAACCGATATGAGGAAGAATAGAAGGAGCAGCATGAAGATGGAGACACAAAGATACGTGTATGAGACACATATGCATACATCGGAGGCAAGCGCATGCGCCGGCAGCACGGGCACTCAGATGGCACGCGCCTACAAGGCGGCGGGCTACACCGGCATTATTGTAACGGATCACTTTTTTTACGGAAATACTTCGGTGGACCGTTCCCTGCCGTGGGAGGAGTGGGTACGGCGCTTCTGTCTCGGATATGAGCATGCAAAGGCAGAGGGGGACCGCATCGGGCTTACGGTATTCCTGGGATGGGAAGCATGTTATGAGGGGACGGAGTTTTTGGTATACGGACTGGATCGGGCATGGCTGCTTGCGCATCCGCAGATTAAGGATGCATCGATCGAAGAACAGTACGCGCTGGTACATGAGGGCGGCGGCATTATAAGCCATGCGCATCCGTTCCGGGAGGAGGATTACATTCCCGAAATCCGGCTGTTTCCGGAATATGTGGATGCGGTGGAGGGCGTCAATGCCATGCATTCGAGCAGGGCGAGCGACTGCCACAAGAACCCGCTGTTTAACGAGCGGGCTCTGACCTATGGAAAAGAGCACAATCTGCCATTTACAGCGGGATCAGACCAGCACACCACGCATATGATCGGCGGCGGTATGGTCTTTCCCAGAAAACTAAAAGACGTCCATGACTTTACCCGCGCGGTGCTTGGCAGAGAGGCGGTGGAACTGTTGGACGGCTGCAAAAGCGAGTGATTACGAGCGGTTCTTTTCCCGGTATTCTTTGGGCGACATGCCTTTCTGCCGGTGAAAGGTTTTGGAAAAATAGAGACTGTTGTCAAACCCCAGCGAGTTTGCGATCGCGGTGATCGACAGGCTGGAGTGCTCCAGCAGATAGCACGCCTGCTTCATGCGGAAATCCGTCAGGTATTCCTTGGGGGAGCGCCCTAGGACAGCCTCAAACGAGCGGAACAGATGACTGCGGCTTACGCCGACATAGCCAGCAATATCCTCCACGGTGATGGCGTAGGAATAATTTGAGGAGATGTACTCAATGCTTTTTTGTACATAGCTGTTCGCGGAATTCTGGCTGCCGGCGTGCGTAGCACCGTGCATGAACAGGGCGAGCATGGTATAGAGACGTCCTGTCATCTCCACCGCGTGCTCGAATTCGTTGCCGCGTGCATCGTAGATGTGCAGAATCTGCCGGTGAATATCATTGCCGCGTGGGGTGTCCCGTATAAAAGGATTCTCAGGGGAGAAGTCCGTGGCCTTCAGGATCATGGAGGCGTCGCTTCCGGTAAAACCGACCCAGGCATACTCCCAGGGGTTCTGCTCATCCGCGCAGTAGACAACCTCGGTGTTCGGGTAGACCAAAAAAGTATCTCCGCCGGACAGATGGTAAGTCTGACCGGCGACGCGGTAGGTGCCTTTTCCGGAGATGATATAGTGGATCAGATAGTGATCGCGGATACCGGGTCCCCACTGGTAGAGGGCATCGCATTTCTGGAAGCCGACGTTGTAGACGGAGAGGGAAACCAGTTCTTTTTCGGTCACTTTATAGGAATTTTTGTAATGATGTGGCATAGAGCACACTCCTTGTCTTTCGGATGGTAAAATCCGGTTCATATAAGTTTATTATAAAAACAGAAAAGCCGAAAAGCAACATTATTACATATATTTCACACATTTTTGGCTATACATTTTACGGAGGATAGAGTAATATAATTTTCGTAAGGCAGATGGAACAATGAATCATAACGGGGAAAGGTGGAATCATTATGACGATTTTAGTAACAGGTGGAGCCGGATATATCGGCAGCCATACATGCGTAGAATTACAGAATGCCGGATATGACGTGGTAGTGCTGGACAATTTAAGCAATGCCTCCGAGAAGTCCCTGCAGCGCGTGGAGGCGCTGACAGGAAAGCCGGTAACCTTTTATAAAGGGGATATCTTAGACCGTGATATCTTAAATAAAATCTTTGCGGAGCACAAGATCGACTGCTGTATCCATTTTGCCGGATTAAAGGCAGTGGGTGAGTCCGTGGCAAAGCCTTGGGAGTATTACAACAATAACATTGCAGGTACGCTGACACTGGTGGATGTGATGCGTCAGAACGGCTGCAAGAATATCATTTTTTCCTCCTCAGCGACAGTATACGGCGATCCGGCGGAGATCCCGATCACGGAGAACTGCCCGAAGGGTCAGTGCACCAATCCGTACGGATGGACAAAGTCCATGTTAGAGCAGATCCTGACCGACATCCAGAAGGCAGATCCGGAGTGGAATGTGATTCTGCTTCGCTACTTTAACCCGATCGGCGCGCACAAGAGCGGCACGATGGGAGAGAATCCGAACGGTATCCCGAACAACCTTATGCCGTATGTAACACAGGTGGCTGTCGGAAAGTTAAAAGAACTCGGTGTATTCGGCAACGAGTATGACACACCGGACGGTACCGGCGTGAGAGATTACATCCATGTGGTCGATCTTGCCATCGGACATGTGAAGGCACTCAAGAAGATTGAGGAGAAAGCGGGACTCTGCATCTACAATCTGGGTACCGGACACGGCTACAGCGTGCTTGACATCGTGAAGAATTTTGAGGCTGCAACAGGTGTGAAGATTCCTTATGTAATCAAGGCGAGAAGACCGGGCGATATTGCAACCTGCTACTGTGATCCGTCCAAGGCAAAGAACGAGCTTGGCTGGGAGGCACAGTATGGTATCCGTGAGATGTGTGAGGATTCCTGGAGATGGCAGAAGAACAATCCGAACGGATATGAAGATTAAGATGTGAAGCAGCGGACGGGGCTGCCACACGATATTGTATTTTAAATGGGATACGTTTTGCGATGAGAATACTCGAGAATATGTAGTTCCAGAATGCAACCGGGGCGGCAAGTTTTTGGAGGAAAATCCGAATATTTCTTCCATGCCGCGTCGGACATCGAATTCTGTGTCTTTCCACGTTTGGACAGTCACAAGGTGTGTCCGGTAAATCCGCAGACAATGAGCGGACTTTCTGGTGCCCCTAGTGGCACCGCTTCACAAACAATATAAAACCGCGCGAACCGAAACTCGCTGCTATCTGCTATTGAAAATAAGGCAGATGGCAACTCAGACATCGGCTTCGCGCGGTTATGTTTTGTTCAGTGGTGCCACGAAGGGGCACACACAAAAGTCCTAAAATTGTCTGCGGATTACGAACACACCTTGTGGAATGTCCCAAACTTGGAAAAACACAGATCATCCGGGATGTCCGACGCGGAATGGTTAGAAATACCGGATTTTGCGATTAAAATTGCCGCCTCCGGTTGCATCTGGAACGCGATAGTCTCTTTTTCTTGTCATAAAACGTATCCCGTTAAGATGCAAAGCGTGACAGTTCCGTTTCCAGAGAATAAAAAAGAAAGCGTAAACGCTTTCTTCTTCGGGTTGGGCTGTTATTACTAACAGTAGCAGTTCCTAGGGGAATCGAACCCCTGTTTTCGCCGTGAGAGGGCGACGTCTTAACCGCTTGACCAAGGAACCATACGGTATACCAAATATATTATGAAATTGAGCAGTTCCTAGGGGAATCGAACCCCTGTTTTCGCCGTGAGAGGGCGACGTCTTAACCGCTTGACCAAGGAACCGAACAAATGCTATTATAACAGGCTTTCAAAAAAAAGCAACCCCTTTTTTGAAATTTTTTTAAAAAGCTGAAAATTCTGTACAATTCGTGGAAAAAGGAGTATGATGGATTGCGATAGAGTAACGTGGTAAAGTGCAGGAAAGTAAAAGCAGAAACGATACTTCCTGACGCAGAAAGAGAGGTTTGTGTGATGTCGCTGGAGAGAGCAAAGGCATATTTAAAAGAATATAAGATGGAAGATCAGATCCGGGAGTTCCCCGTCTCCTCGGCAACGGTGGAACTGGCGGCGGAAGCGCTGCACACGGAAGCAGGGCGGATTGCAAAGACCCTGTCTTTTCTGGTGGACGGAGAGGCGGTGCTGATCGTGTGTGCGGGAGATGCCCGGATTGACAATGCAAAATACAAGGCATTTTTCCATGCGAAGGCGAAGATGCTTGCGCCGGATGAGGTGGAGGAACGGATCGGACATGCGATCGGAGGCGTCTGCCCGTTTGGAATCAAGGAAGGCGTGCGGGTGTATCTGGACGAGACTTTGAAAAAATATGAGACGGTTTTTCCGGCGTGCGGGAGCAGCAACAGCGCGATTGAACTGACGATACCGCAGTTGGAGCAGCTTGCAAAACCGGTGTGCTGGGTAGATGTCTGCAAACTGCCGGCATAAAAGCCTGTATTTTCGAGAAAAAGCTTGCATTTCCCATAAAAAAGTGCTACTTTAATATATGATAACACGATGACTTGATTGAGAGAGGACGAAAGCCCTCTCTCAATTCACGTTTATGCCCTGTAAAGTCTGTGTAAAGGCCGGGGGGCAGTTTGTTACAATTAAAATTGAATATGGAGAAAGAAGGTGTACACATGTCAAAGCGTGAAACATACGAAGCGCGCACCGAAGAACTGATTACTCCGATCTTAGAGCGCATGCATTTTGAACTCGTGGATGTGGAGTATGTAAAAGAAGGCGGAACCTGGTATCTGAGAGCCTACATCGACAAGGAGGGCGGGATCACCGTCAACGACTGCGAGGCAGTGGCGAGAGAGATGAATGAGATTCTTGACCGCGAGGACTTCGTGGAAGATTCCTACGTGTTCGAGGTAAGTTCCCCGGGACTTGGCAGACCGCTCAAGAAAGAAAAAGATTATGTCCGGAGCATGGGAAAGGAGATTGAGATCCGCACTTACCGTGCAATCAACCGGGAAAAGGAATTTTATGGTATTTTATCTGCATATGATGAAAGTACTGTGACAATAGAGACAGAAAACGGAGAGAAAATGACGTTTGAGAAGCCGGATATCGCGCTGATCCGTCTGGCATTCGATTTTTGATAAAATATATGCTAATAACCACTAAGGAAACAGGAGGATAATAAAATGAGTAGTAATAATGAGTTATTAGAAGCATTGAATATACTGGAACGTGAGAAGAATATCAGCAAGGAGACACTGCTTGAGGCAATCGAGAATTCACTGGTGACCGCCTGCAAGAACCATTTCGGTACATCCGAAAATGTAAAGGTGACGATGAACCCGCAGACCTGTGAGTATCATGTGTTCCAGGAGAAGACCGTAGTAGAGCAGGTGGAGGATCCGGTAGAGCAGATCAGCCTTGTCAATGCCAAGATGGTAGATTCCAAATACGAGATCGGAGATATCGTGAATGTCGAGATCCAGTCCAAGGAGTTCGGACGCATCGCAACACAGAATGCCAAGAATGTCATCTTACAGAAGATCCGTGAAGAGGAGCGCAAAGTTTTATACAACCAGTATTACAGCATGGAAAAGGATGTTGTGACCGGTGTGGTACAGCGTTACATCGGAAGAAACGTGAGCGTCAACCTTGGCAAGGTGGATGCGATCCTGACTGAGAACGAGCAGGTGAGAGGCGAGGTATTCCAGCCGACCGAGCGCATCAAGGTCTATATCCTGGAGGTGAAGGATACGTCCAAGGGACCGAAGATTCTCGTGTCAAGAACCCATCCGGAGCTGGTAAAGCGCCTGTTCGAGTCTGAAGTGACCGAGGTGAGAGAGGGAATCGTTGAGATTAAAGCGATCGCGCGGGAGGCAGGAAGCAGAACCAAGATTGCCGTCTGGTCCAATGATCCGGATGTGGATCCGGTGGGCGCATGTGTCGGTATGAACGGTGCGAGAGTCAATGCGATCGTCAACGAACTGCGCGGTGAGAAGATTGACATCATTACCTGGAATGAGAATCCGGCAATGATGATCGAGAACGCATTGAGCCCGGCAAAGGTTATTTCTGTTATCGCGGATGCGGAGGAGAAGTCGGCGAAAGTCATCGTTCCGGATTATCAGCTTTCCCTGGCGATCGGCAAGGAAGGACAGAATGCGAGACTTGCGGCAAGACTTACCGGCTTTAAGATCGACATCAAGAGCGAGACACAGGCCAGAGAGTCCGGCGACTTCATGGATTATGAGAGCGAGTACGAGGACGACGAGTATTACGAGGATGACGAGTACGCAGAGGACGGCGAATATACCGAAGACGGCGAGTATGCCGGGGACGGATATGCTGAGGATGCGGATGCCGAGGGAGAATACGCTGAGGAATCCGAACTTGCGGATGAGACAGACACAGAGAATGAAGAAGAGTAGGCAGGGGTTGATCAGAGAATGGCAAACAAAAAGATTCCAATGCGCCAGTGCGTGGGGTGCAGAGAGCTTAAGCCGAAAAAAGATATGATCCGGGTAATCAAGACGGCGGCGGAAGATGAGGCCTCCTCACAGATTGTACTTGATGCCACGGGGCGGAAAAACGGCAGAGGCGCTTATGTGTGTCCGAACAGTGAGTGCCTGCGCGCGGCAATAAAAAACAAGGGTCTGGAACGATCATTAAAAATGCCAATTCCAAAGGAAGTCTATGATACACTGACAAAGGAGATGGAGAAGTTTGAAACCAGATAAAGTGTTGTCGATGCTTGGCATTGCAGCCAAGGCGGGCGGTGTGGCAAGCGGAGAGTTTTCCACAGAAAAAGCGGTGAAGGATGGCAGGGCATGGCTTGTCATTGTCGCGTCGGATGCGTCTGAGAATACACAGAAGCATTTCCGGGATATGACGACTTTTTATGAAGTTCCGATGTATGTGTACGGAGAAAAAGAGACATTGGGACATTTCATTGGAAAGGAATTCCGCGCATCGCTTGCAGTGACAAACGAAGGGCTGGCCCATTCGATCGAAGATAAATTGAAACTGACGTTAACAACTGAATAATGGAGGAAACAGGATATATGGCAAAAATGAGAGTTCATGAACTTGCAAAAGAGTTAGGAATAGAAAACAAACAGATTATTGAATTTTTAAGTACGACGGAGCATGCGGTAAAGTCGCACAGCAGCAGCATTGAGGATGATGTGCAGAAAATGGTGCGCGACAAGTTCCAGAAAAAGGCAGCACCAAAGACGGAGACAGTGCCGAAGGCGGAGGCAGCGCCGAAGAAGGAAGCAGCACCGAAGGCGGAAGCGGCACCGAAGGCTGCTGAGAACGCGGAGGGCAGACCGGAGCGTCCAAAGAAGAAGTCCAGCATTACCGCGGTATTTAATCCGCAGTACAGCAAGCAGGGAGGCGGACGCCGCCCGCAGGGAGACCGTGACCGCCGTCCGATGAACGGAGACCGTCGTCCGATGAATGGAGACCGCCGTCCACAGGGAGGCAGACCGGAGCAGCGTCAGGCAAGACCGGCAAACAGCTTTGATGTCAAGAGAGCATTTGAGCGCGCAATCAACCCGGAGGCTGCAAAGGCAGCCGAGGAGGCAGAGCGTCAGGCAGCGGAGCGCGCAAAGGCGGCCAGAACGGCAGCGCCGGAGAAAAAGCCGCAGGAGACAGCAGCAAAGCAGCCGGAACGCCGTGAAAATGTATACGAGAATGTGTATGAGAACGTATATGCACAGAATCCGCAGGCACGCCCGCAGGGAGACCGTGACCGCCGTCCGATGAACGGGGACCGTCGTCCGCAGGGAGACCGCGACAGAAGACCGGGAGCAAACGGAGACCGCCGTCCGATGAACGGGGATCGTCGCCCGCAGGGAGACCGCGACAGAAGACCGGGACAGAATGGATACGGCAACCGTGGCGGCAATAATGGCGGAGGAAGACCGTACGGCGGAGGAAGACCTGGCGCAAACGGTGGTCAGGGAGACAGAAACGGAGGCCGTGGCGGCAATGGTTACCGCGGTGGCAACCCGTCCGGCAGACTGGATCGTGAGATCGACCGTATGAACAAGGAGACCGCAGCATCCACAGAGGAACTGCGCGGCAAGGAGTCCAGAGAGCGCGAGAAAGACCGCAACAAGAACGACAGACAGAGAAACGATTATGATGCACTTGGCGGCAAGAAGCAGGAGCGCTTCGTAAATCTGGAGAAGAACGGCGGCAAAAAGAAGCCGAACCAGCAGCCGCAGCCGAAGCAGGAAGAGGATGTGATTAAGACACTCGTTCTGCCGGAGAAGCTGACGATCAAAGAGCTTGCCGATAAGATGAAAGTGCAGCCGTCCGTGATCGTGAAGAAGCTTTTCATGAAAGGCACGATGGTAACGGTGAACCAGGAAGTGGACTATGAGACGGCGGAGGAGATCGCGCTTGAGTTCAACTGCATCTGTGAGCCGGAAGAGAAGATCGATGTGATCGCAGAACTCTTAAAAGAAGAAGACGATCCGGAAGAGACACTTGTGGCACGTCCGCCGGTTGTCTGCGTCATGGGTCATGTCGATCATGGTAAGACATCCCTGCTGGATGCGATCCGCTCCACCCGTGTGACAGACAAAGAGGCAGGCGGTATCACACAGCATATCGGTGCATCTGTTGTTTCGATCAACGGTCAGAACATCACATTCCTGGATACACCGGGACATGAGGCATTCACGGCAATGCGTATGCGTGGAGCAAATTCCACCGATATTGCGATTCTGGTAGTCGCTGCAGATGACGGTGTCATGCCGCAGACGATCGAAGCAATCAACCATGCAAAGGCAGCGGGAGTTGAGATTATCGTTGCCATCAATAAGATTGATAAGCCGAGTGCCAATATTGAGCGCGTAAAGCAGGAGCTGTCCGAGTACGAACTGATTCCGGAAGACTGGGGCGGAAGCACGGTATTTTGTCCGGTATCTGCACATACTAAGGAAGGTATCGAGAACCTTTTGGAGATGATCCTTCTGACCGCAGAGGTACTTGAGTTAAAGGCAAATCCGAAGCGTAATGCGAGAGGCCTTGTCATTGAGGCTCGTCTGGATAAGGGACGCGGTGCAGTTGCCACCGTTCTGGTACAGAAGGGTACCTTAAAGGTTGGTCAGCCGATTGCATGCGGAAGCTGCTACGGCAAAGTGCGTGCAATGATTGACGACCAGGGAAGAAGAGTCAAGGAAGCGGGACCGTCCACACCGGTGGAGATTCTCGGACTTTCATCGGTACCGGAGGCAGGCGAGACATTCGTTGCCATGGATACGGAGAAGGAGGCAAGAGCATTTGCCGAGACCTATATTTCCGAAGGCAAGAACCGTCTGATCGAAGATACCAAGGCGAAGATGTCGCTGGATGATCTGTTCTCGCAGATTCAGTCCGGTAACGTCAAGGAACTGGATATTATTGTTAAGGCAGACGTACAGGGTTCTGTGGAGGCTGTAAAGCAGAGTCTGGAGAAGCTGTCCAACGAAGAGGTAGTAGTAAAAGTAATTCACGGCGGTGTCGGTGCCATCAACGAGTCCGATGTCAGCCTTGCATCCGCATCCAATGCAATCATCATCGGATTCAACGTTCGTCCGGATCCGATGGCGAAGACAACAGCGGACAAGGAGAACGTCGATATGCGTCTCTACAAGGTCATCTACAATGCCATCGAGGATGTAGAGGCGGCAATGAAGGGAATGCTCGACCCGATCTTCGAGGAGAAGGTGCTCGGTCATGCGGAGGTGCGTCAGATCTTCAAGGCATCCGGAATCGGAAATATCGCAGGTTCCTATGTGCTTGACGGTGTGTTCCAGAGAGGCTGCAAGGTTCGTATTTCCCGCGCCGGAGAGCAGATCTTTGAGGGCAATCTGGCATCCTTAAAGCGTTTCAAGGACGATGTGAAGGAAGTAAAAGCCGGATACGAGTGCGGTCTTGTCTTTGAAGGCTTTAATGACATTGCAGAGCTTGATATCGTTGAGGCATACACGATGGTGGAGGTACCGCGTTAACAGACGTTTTGCGTGTATGGAAGGAGCTAGAAATTGAGAAAAAACAGTATTAAAAATACCCGGATCAACGGGGAAGTGCTGCGCGAGTTGTCGAATATCATCCGCGGGGAGATCAAGGACCCGCGGATCAATCCGATGACCAGCGTAGTCACCGTGGAGGTTGCACCGGATCTGAAAACGTGCAAGGCTTATATCAGCGTGCTCGGGGATGAGGAATCCCAGAAGGCAACGCTCGCAGGTCTTAGAAGTGCGGAGGGGTACATTCGCAGGCAGCTTGCCCACAGCATCAACCTTAGGAATACGCCGGAGATCACATTTGTGCTGGATCAGTCCATCGAGTACGGTGTGCGCATGTCCAAGATGATTGACGATGTGACAAAGGATATTCCTGATCGGGCGGATGAGGCGGAAGAGGAAACAGAAGAATGACGAATTTTGATGATTTTCTGGCAGAGGTTCATACGGTTGCCATCGGCGGACACATCCGTCCCGATGGTGACTGTGTGGGCTCCTGCCTTGCTACTTATAATTACATTAAAACATGGTATCCCGACATTGATGTGACGGTTTATCTGGAGCCGATTCCCAATATTTTCAAATTTATGGCGCGCTCCAATGAGATCGTCTCCGATTTTTCCGGGGATACGGTATACGATCTGTTTATCGCGCAGGACTGCGGGGATACGGGACGTCTGGGCGGTGCGGCGCATTTCTTTGAGCAGGCGAAGCATACCGTCTGTGTGGATCACCACATCAGCAACCAGAGCTTTGCACAGGACAACTACATTTTCCCGCAGGCAAGTTCCGCGTCGGAGCTTGTCTATGAACTGCTTCCAAAGGAGCGCATCACAAAGGAGATTGCCGAGTGCATTTATACCGGAATGGTGCATGACACCGGCGTCTTCCAGTATTCGTGTACGTCGAGAAAGACGATGGAGATCGCCGGAGCGCTGATGGAGTGCGGGATCAATTATCCGAAGATTGTGGATGATACCTTCTACACAAAGACATACAACCAGAACCGCATTATGGGGCTTGCATTGTTAAAGAGCAGGCTGCACCTGAACGGAAAATGTATTTCCAGCGTGATCACGGAGGAGGAGATGACGCAGTATGACGTGCTGCC
>OJLA01000573.1_pt1 | contig 29766 bp, 23 predicted proteins | sample 1596611 | NCBI WGS metagenome assembly OJLA01 (sample SAMEA4350168, study PRJEB24818) | metagenome | biome: human; feature: gut; material: faeces | place: Denmark | collected 2013-09
TGGGGCGTTGCCCCAAACCCCACAAGGGACGCTGTCCCTTGACCCTGCAAGGGGCAATTGCCCCTTGACCCCTTTTCGCGATTGAGTTGGTCGCGCTTTCATGCTCCTTCCGCGTGCAGCTTTTTGGGGCTTCGCCTAAGCCCTTGTTTGCTTCCCCTACTTTCCGTAAAGAACCAGAAAAGGGCTTGGAAAAGCATCGTCCGCTCTTCCAAAGCCCTTATTCTCATGTTCGGGATGTCAGCACGATGCCGCATACCCCTTCTCGTCCTTCATGATGTGCACAATCGTGCTGTTCGTGCTGCCCATGCCGACGCAGACCAGCTCGCCGAGGTGCGCAATCAGGCGGTCAAAGCTGTCATCCAGAATGCCATCCTGGGCGTGGATGCCGCCGCCTTCCAGCGCCAGACACGCGGCTTCCACCGCAAGCCCCGCGCTCAGCGCCACCTTGCTCGCGCAGCCCTCCTTCGCGCCGTCGCAAATCATGCCGCTGACAGAGCCCAAGATATTCCGCGCAGCCTGCACCATCTCGCCTTCGCCGCCGCCCAGCAGATACACGACCCCCAGCGACGCGCTCAAGCCTGATGCCACGCCGCACGCGCACACGCTCGACAGGGGGCCGATGAAGCTTTTGATGTACACGTTCGCCAGCGCCGCCAAGGCAATCGCACGCAGTTCCTTTTCCTCCGGGATGCTGAAATAGCGCGCCGCCGCATCCACCGTCAAAAAGAGCGTGATGCCCTGATTGCCGCTGCCCGTCGCGGTCATCACCGGCAGCGGAACACCGTGCATCCGCGCGTAGGACGCCGCGCCCGCCATCCGCTTCGCCGACGCGCAGAGGGACGGATCATCCAGCGTGATTTTCGGCAGAACGCAGTGCGCCAGCTCATCCGACATCGCGCGGTCGTAGATGGTTCGGTTCATCGTCAGCGCGTCGCGGAGGAACGCCAATTTATCCAGCGCAACCGTGTCCGCAAAGGCGATAAATTCCGCCAGCGACCCGCAGTGCGCGCCGCCTTCCTCCACCGATTCCTGCTCGGCAGGCGCTTCGGTAAACGGCGCATGTTCGACAAGGGCGATATGATCGTGCGCACCCACCGTGACCACACGAACCGCGTCGCAGTCCGTGTGCAGAATCGTTTCAATATATAATCCGCTCACGCCGTCGACGATTTCGACTTTCACGCAGCCGCGCAATGCCTTTGCTGCCGCCAGCTGCTCCGCCGTCACCGTGTGCAGCGCGTTCATGCCCGCGTCCGCGTCGCCCGCCGTGATGCCCAGCGCCACACACAAGTCCACGCCGCGCTCATCCGCGCCCGGAATACCCACGCCCATGGCGTTTTTGAACAGGTACGCATCCAGCCGCGCCGTCACCTGCGTGACAGTCCCCTGCGCCGCCTTGCGCGCCGTCGCCGCGTTGAGGGCAATTGCCGCCGGTTCCGTACAGCCGGTTGAGGGGGCAAGCGAAGCCCTGATCATCCGTAGACATTGCGTTTCATCCATCCGAAAGTTCCTCTTTTCCACCCGGCGCAATGCCGGATTTGCTTTTTCCAAGAACACAATTCGCCCTCAAACCGCGAAATTCCTGCCGAAAACCTTTCTTTTTGCAAAAATCGCCTATTTTGCTTGTGAAAAAAGCGTCATTCCCCCTTGCCAACCATCGTTGGGGTATTGTATAATAAAATATACGGCAGATGCTTCTTCTGCCATTTCGACCAAACGAATAAGGAGGAGAACCATGAAGAAGTTCCTTTCTCTCCTGCTGGCGCTGACGATGCTGCTGACCCTGTGCTGCGTTGCGAGCGCGGAGGCCGGCGTCTTTACGGGCGTGGGCGACAGCGAAATCGGTGGCAAGGGTGCCATCGAAGTGGCTGTGACCGTGGATGAAAACGGCGCAGTGACCGCCATCGAAGTGACCAAGAATGGCGACACCGCCGGCATTTCTGATCCGGCTGTGGCGCAGATTCCGGGTCTCATCGTCGAGCAGCAGACCGCGAACGTTGACGCGGTTGCGGGCGCGACCAAGACCTCCGATGCCATCATGGCGGCTGTGCTGGACGCTGTGACCAAGGCGGGTCTGGACACCGTGAAGTGGTCTACGAAGGTAGAGACGGTCGCCGAAAAGGCGGAGGACGTCACCATCGAGACGGAAATCGTGGTCATCGGCGGCGGCGGCGCTGGTCTGGCGGCGGCTGTGCGGGCGAATCAGCTCGGCTCCAAGGTGCTGGTGCTGGAAAAGATGGGCAAGGTCGGCGGCAATACCATCCTCGCTGGCGGCGCGCTGAATGCAGTCAACGACCGCTCTGAGCAGGCGATTGCCTACAACGACTCTGTCGAATGGCACTACACCCAGACGCTGTCTGGCGGTGACTATCAGGGCGACCCCCTGCTGGTGCACACGCTGGTGAGCAATGCGTGGGACGGCGTGCAGTGGCTGATGGATCTGGGCATGGAGTTCCAGGACGAAACGGCTGGTCTGTTCACCGTGACCGGCGGTCTGTGGCCGCGCGCCCACAAGCCGGTTGAACCGCTGGGCACTGGCTTCTTCAAGACCTACATGAACTACATCGACAGCCACGACAACGTGGACGTGATGCTGAACACCCGCGCGACCGAAATCCTTGTGGACGAAAACGGCAAGGCTTGCGGCGTCGTGGCGACGGGCGAAACGGGCAACACCGTGACCGTCAAGGCGTCCAAGGGCGTCGTTGTGGCGACGGGCGGCTTCGCGGCGAACGTCGAGCTGCGCAGCGCGTACAACACGCAGTGGGCGGATCTGGGCGACAGCATCAAGACCACCAACCACGCGGGCGCGACCGGCGACGGCATCAAGCTGATGCAGAAGCTGGGTGCTGACTTTGTGCAGATGGGCAACATTCAGCTGCTGCCGCTGGGCGACCCGGTGACCGGCTCCCTGTCCGGCAACATCGAGCATGACGTGGAAACCCGTATCTTCATCAACAAGGAAGGCAACCGCTTCGTCAACGAGGGCGGCCGCCGCGACGACATGACCAACGCCCTGTTCGCGCAGACCGATGCGTACATGTGGATCGTCATGGACTCCGACACCTATCCCACGGGCGACGAACGCAACAACTTCGGCGAAACCGCGAACAAGCTGGTGGAAGCCGGCCGCGCGGTGAAGGCAGACACGCTGGAAGAGCTGGCGGAAAAGATGAACGTTCCGGCGGATGCGCTGATTGCGGCTGTCACGGAGTTCAACCGTCACGCAGAAGGCGGCGACCTTGCGGGCACGCCGGACGAATTCGGCCGTACCCTCTACAAGACCCCCATCGACACCGCGCCCTACTACGCGGCTGCCCGCGTTCCCACCGTGCATCACACGATGGGCGGCGTGCGCATCAACGTGAATGCGCAGGTGCTGGATGAAAACGGCAACGTGATTCCGGGTCTGTATGCTGCGGGCGAAGTGACCGGCGGCATCCACGGCTCGAACCGTCTGGGCGGCAACGCACTGACCGACACGGTCGTCTTCGGCCGCATCGCTGGCGAATCCGCTCACTACGAGAAGTAATCTCGCATCCCCAGAGGCTCGGAGGAAACTCCGAGTCTCTTTTTGGTTCTTCACGGAAAGTTTGGGGAGCAAACAAGGGCTTAGGCGAAGCGCCAAAAAGCTGCACGCGGAAGGAGCGTGAAAGCACGACCAACTCAATCGCGAAAAGGGGTCAAGGGGCAATTGCCCCTTGCAGGGTCAAGGGACAGCGTCCCTTGTGGGGTTTGGGGCAATGCCCCAACTGTTGGTCGAGTGCTCACCTCAAAGGAAGAAGTCAACAAAAGGCGCAGGCAGCGAAGCGTCCCTGCCAGTAACTTTGCGCGTCCGCAGACGCGCTCCCCCAAGCTGCTCTTCCCCCAAGATTCCGTGATGAACCTCTTTTTTTGTGCATTTTCCCGCTTTTTCCATTGTAATTTCCTCAAAAACATGGTAAGATAACAGAAAAGCCATGAATCGAGGTAGAGTAAGGATGCGTTCCATTGTCAGCCGCTGTGCTGCCCTGCTGTCAGGCGCTTTCCTGCTGATGAACAGCGTTCCTGCTGCTTTTGCAGAAGAGCCAAACACAATTGTTCAGAAGGAGGCTCACACCATGCAGACGTACCGTCAGATGCTCACCGAGCTTGCACCGGATGCTGTTTTTGCGCGGCAGGAGGGTGTTTCCTACCCGACGTTTCAGAAGTACACCTACTATTCACATACGGCGCATCGGGATACCCCGGTCAACGTGCTGCTGCCGACGGATTACGATGAGCAGCGTACTTATCCCGTCCTGTACATTCTCCACGGCTACTGGGACACGCAGGACTGGATGGCGCGCGATGCAGTCGGACTGAATGTCATGCTGGGCAATCTCTGGGCATCCGGCGAGGCGGAAGAAATGATCGTCGTTCTCCCCTACATCTTCTGTGACCAGGAGCTTCGTTCCTGCACAGGCATGAACCTGCGCAATTCGCTTTGCTATGACAATTTCGTCAACGACTTGACGGCAGATTTGATGCCCTTTATCCAGCAGAATTTTGCCGCTGCGACGGGGCGCGAGCAGACCGCTATTACCGGCTTTTCCATGGGCGGGCGTGAGTCTCTGTTCATCGCCCTGACGCATCCAGAGTTGTTCGCGTGGGTAGGTGCAGTCGCACCAGCCCCCGGTTTGACACCGATTCCCGGCTCTGCTGATCATCCGGGGCAGCTTCAGGAATCGGAGCTGACCTTCGGAGACACAAAGCCGGAGCTGCTGCTCATCAGCGCTTCCCGCGCTGACGGTGTTGTTACGTCCACACCTTCGGGCTATCGACAAGTTCTTCAGCTCAATGGTGAAGAGCTCGTTTGGCATCAGCTGACAAATACACAGCATGACCATACCAGCGTCAAGCCGCACTTGTACAACTTCTGTCGAATGATTTTCCGCCGCGAATGACACGTTCCGTCGTAAAAACACCAGCAGTACAGTCATTCGCTTGCAATCAGCCGCATTTCGTCCTATAATAAAGGCGAAATCCACCAAAAGGAGTGTATGAGCAATGAGCAAGCAGAACATCGACTGGAGCAATCTCGGCTTCGGCTATATCAAGACGGATTATCGCTACGTTTGCCGCTACAAGGACGGTCAGTGGGACGAAGGCGGGCTGGAAACCGACGCAAACATCACCCTGAATGAATGCGCCTGCGTCTTCCAGTATTGCCAGGCGTGCTTTGAGGGCATGAAGGCGTATTATACCAAGGACGGGCATATCGTTTGCTTCCGCCCGGACATGAACGCCAAGCGCATGGCGGACAGCGCCGCGCGGCTGGAAATGCCGCCCTTCCCGGTGGACAAGTTCGTGGACGCGGTGAAGCAGGTTGTCGCGGCGAATGCGGATTTTGTGCCGCCGTATGGCACGGGCGCGAGCCTGTACATCCGCCCGTTCATGATTGGCACGAACAGCGTCATCGGCGTGAAGCCCGCGACGGAGTTTGAATTCCGCATTTTCTGCACGCCTGTCGGCCCGTACTTCAAGGGCGGCGCGAAGCCGATTGCCATCAAGGTGAGCGATTACGACCGCGCAGCCCCGCACGGCACGGGCAACATCAAGGCGGGTCTGAACTACGCCATGAGCCTCCACGCAATTATGGAAGCGCACCGCGAGGGCTTCGCGGAGAACATGTATCTTGACGCGGCAACCCGCACGAAGGTCGAGGAAACCGGCGGCGCGAACTTCATTTTCGTCACCAAGGACGGCAAGCTGGTCACGCCCAAGAGCGACTCCATCCTGCCCTCCGTCACCCGCCGCAGCCTGCTCGTTGTGGCGGAAAAGTACCTGCACATGCCGGTGGAAGAGCGCGAGGTGTACTTCTCGGAAGTGCCTGATTTCGCGGAATGCGGCCTGTGCGGCACGGCGGCGGTCATCAGCCCGGTCGGTCTGATTAACGACCACGGCAAGGAGATTCGCATCCCCTCCGGCATGGACGAAATGGGTCCCGTGCTGACGAAGCTGTACACGACCCTGCGCGGCATCCAGCAGTGCGAAATCGAAGCGCCCGAAGGATGGATTCTCAAGATTCAGTAACGGAAAACTGCGCAAAGGCACAATAGTTCGCGCAGCGAAATCCGAAAAAAGTGGTTCTTCACGGAATCTTGGGGGGAAGAGCAGCTTGGGGGCGCGTCTGCGGACGCGCAAAGTTACTGGCAGGGACGCTTCGCTGCCTGCACCTTTGTTGAGTGCGTTTGAGATGCTGGTCGCCCGCGGAACAGTTGGGGCGTTGCCCCAAACCCCACAAGGGACGCTGTCCCTTGACCCTGCAAGGGGCAGACGAAAAGGGACGAAGTCCCCCCCCTTGACCTCTCTGCGCGATTGGGGTGGTCGCGCTTTCATGCTCCTTCCGCGTGCAGCTTTTTGGTGCTTCGCCTAAGTCCTTGTTTGCCCCCAACTTTCCGTGAAGAACCAAAAAAGTATCAAAACAGCCTGTGGACGAATTCCGCAGGCTGTTTTTGATTGCAATCAGAACAAGTCCAGCATGTTATCCAGATAGATGTCCTCCCGCACTTTCAGCTGGCATTCCGGCTTCGTCAGGTAGTACAGCAGGAATTCCAGCACCAGCGCGCTGCCTAACTCGCGCCCCTCAATCTTGAAGTTCTCAAAGCCCATCGGCAGGTACGTCCGCTGAATATCCGCCAGCCTGATAAAGCCCGGATTCTCCATCGCCTTGGAGAAGCGGTAGCCGCCCGCTGCGTCCGGTGCGTGGCAGCGGTGCTCGTCGCCGCCTTCGCCGAGGTTCTTCCGGCTGACGGCTTCGTAGCACGCGCGGCGGTCGCGGCAGCCGAAATAGCAGCACTCGTTGCAGAGGAACTCCACCTTGTCCTTTTGACCCTGCGGCAGGGCATTCAGCTTCTCCAGCGCGTGATTCAGGCGGAAATCCGGCACGACATAGCGGAATTCCGCTCGTTCCAGTTCCGCCTGCAAGTCGGGAAACGATGTCAGCACCTTCGTCGTTGAGGACACGAAATACAAGTTCGGATACGTTTTCTGCAAATAGCGCAGAAGCAAATCCGAATGGAGAATCACGCCGCCATTCCCGCCGTCGTTCAGCATCTGGCAGAGCGCATTGCAGCGCGCATCACGCAGATGCTCCGCGCGCAGGAGAGAGTTGCTGAACGTCAGGCGCGGCGAAATGCCGTAATCACGCATCAGCGCCAGCACGTCCCGCGTGCTTGACTCCCCCGACCCGACGCGCCCGCCGCCCCACAGGCAGTCCGCCGGTGCGCCGTAAATCGAGCCGATGTCGCACCAATCATAGAAATATTCCGGATGGTTTCGGTAGAGCGGCAAAAACCGGCGGTACAGTTCGTAAAACTCGAACAGACCGGGCAGGTGATAGTGGGCGATTGTCATGTCTGCTGCCCTTCTTCCGCCGTCAGCAGCCAGTCTTTGCCCTGCCAATGCACTTGCATCTGCACCTTCTTCCATCCCTCCGGCAGGCGCGGATGCAGCGTCGGCTTGCCGTCCTCGAAGCGCAGACCCAAGAAGCCATAGAGCAGCACCATATACGCGCCGCCTGCCGCCGCCGGGTGCGTGCCGCCAATGTACACCAGCCCTGCCCACTGCTTGCCGCCGCCGACAATATCCGCCTCGGCGGATTTCAGGAACAGCGGATACGCTGCCGCCGGACGCCCGATTGCGCACGCGCACAGGGCGTACATGCACGCGGACAGACTGCTGCCATGCTCGGTTCGCGGCTCATAGTAATCATAATTCGCGGCGATGATGTCCGCCGGGTATTGCCCCAGCATGTACAGCAGGGCAATCACGTCCGCCTGCTTAATGACCTGCGTCTGCGCCGCCACGCCATACGCGCCGCCCCAGTATTCGCGCGGGTCAATCAGGCGGCTGCGCACCTCCGGCACGAGTACGTTTTCCAGCTTGAAGTAACCGTCGAACTGCTCAATCAGCCCGGTTTTCGGGTCAGGCGCTTGATGCTTCAAGTGCTTCGCGGCATCCGCAAAGTGCATCAGTTCCGCTTCGTCCGTCTCCGGCAGGTACTTCTGGCAGACCTCCACCGCGTAATTCAGCGTCATCCGCGCCATTTCGTTGGTGTAGGCGTTGTTTTTCACATGCTCGTGGTACTCGTCCGGGCCCATCACATCCAGCAAATCATAGGTGTCGCTGAGGATGCGCTTGGAAATCAGGCTCATATAGAACCGTGCGCATTCCAGCACGACGCGCGCGCCGCCGCTTTGCAGCAGCGAATCATCCCCCGTGTACTGCGTATATTTCCGCAGCCCATACACGACAGCGGCGCTGATGTGCACCTGCGTATCGCGGAAGAACGTGCGCATCGGTCGCCCCGTGAACACGTCGGTGACATTGTAGTCCGTGCAAGCGTCCTTGCCGCCCTCGACGCTCTCCCACGCATAGAACGCGCCCGCATAGCCGTAGGATTTCGCCTTGTCCAGCGCGCCCGGCAGCGTCTGCACGCGGTATTCCAGGCAGTGCCGCGCCACCTCCGGCATACACGCCAGATAGAAATCCAGCATGAACATCTCCGTATCCCAGAAAATCGCGCCCTTATACGTCTGCCCGGACAGCCCGCGCGCCGCCACCGACAGCGCCGCCCGATGCCGCGGCGCGATGCTCATCAGGTGGTACATCGAGTAATTGACCGCGAACTCCGCGCGCGCGTCGCCTTCAATCGTCACCCGCGCTTTCTGCCAGAGCGCCGCCCACGCCGCCCGCTGTTCTTCGCGCAAAGCATCATACGCCGGGGCATTTTCTGCCGCTTCCATGGCGGATGCTTCCGGTTCGTCGCCATCGCTGGTGGTGTACACCGCGGCGACCTCATCCAGCTGCCACGGCTGACCCGCCCGAAGCGCGATTTGCGCCGTCCGAACGCCGCCGTGCGTGATTTCGCCGTCCGTGCAGCTGCACCGGAGCGCCGTGCAGACGCGCTGGTGATCATCCGTTTCGCCGGTCAGGGCGACGATGCCGTCCGATTCTGTCAGCGTCAGCGTCTCATAATGCGGGCCGTGGATGTCCCAGACGTTTTCGTCCACGCCGAACGCAATGGTGACGACGCTGTCATGTGTCGCCGTGATGGTCACGCGCTGTGCGAGCAAATGCACCCGCTCCATCGCGCAGAACCGTTCCTGCCGGATGGTGATTTCGCCCGCATCCGCCTTGAACGTGCTTTCGCGGGTGAACATGCCGTCGGCAATATCGAGCGCGAGGCGGTGCGATGTAAGCCGATCGGCATTTTCCGGCAGCGACACGCCTTTCACGGCGACATACAGTGGGTTCGGGGCATTCAGCGGCTCTTCCCAGCCCTGCCCCTTTTGGTGGTGGATGCCCGCGAGGTTGACGGCGGTCATCTGCTGTACGCCCGCTTCGCCAATCGTCCCGCGAACGCCCATATACCCATTGCCCGTCAGGAAGCGGTTGCCGTTATCCGCGTCCCGTGCCGGGTCAAACCCCGTTCGCTCAATCACCGTATTCATCCGTTTATTCCTCCTCATGTTCAAAACTTCCCTCCATGCGGTATTCATGGAGGGAAATTCGCGGCTGCACTGCGCTTTTCCTGCTACGGATTGCAGGCTTTCGGGTGCGGAAATTTCGGTTCTATGCATTTACCCTACATACTCCAGCAAATCCGACAATTTCCCCAGATGATACGTCGCGCGCGCATCCTCCTTGGCGTCCCCCATGGCAGCGCAGGCAAACCCGCCCGCTTTGGCAGCTTCCACCCCTGCATGGGCATCCTCCACCACCACGCACTGCTCCGGCTTCAAGCCCAGCATCTCCGCTGCCTTCAAAAACACCTCCGGGTTCGGCTTCGAGTGCGTGATGCAGTTTCCATCCGCCACCGCGTCGAAAAAGCCATCCAGCCCCATCCGCTCCAGAATGAACGGCGTGTTCTTGCTCGACGAGCCAATCGCCAGCTTCAAGCCGCGTGCGCGCAGGGTATCCAGCGTGCGCTTCACGTCGCCGGACAAATCAGCGGGCGACATTTGGTTCAGCAACTGCCGATAGCGCGTGTTTTTTTCCTCCGCCATCGCGTTTTTCTCATCCTGCGAGTACGCCTTGTCGCTTTTTTCGAGGATAATGTTCAAGCTGTCCATGCGGCTGACCCCGCGCAAAAGGCCGTTGCGTTCGCGGTCAAAGGGGATGCCGAGCCGAGCCGCGAGCGCCTTCCACGCGCGGTAGTGGTACTCGTCGGTCGAGCAGAGAACGCCATCCAAATCGAAGATAATGCCTTGATATTGCATCGTGATTTTCTCCTATCAGTAAACGCAGATTTCCGCTGCCTGCGCGCCGTCGGTGCGGGATGCGGAATTCATGGTGAACACAACCTTGACAAAACTGGCTTCCACACTATCGAAATCAATGCGGATGCGATTGCCCGTCGCAGGGTCGAATTGGTACTGCGTGGCGGGTGCAACTTCGGTAAAGTTTTCGCCGTCCTGGCTGACGAAAACGGCGATTTCCTGAATGCGCGCCTCCCAGATGGCGGATGGATTCAGGCAGACCGCGACGGTCGAGATGGTATGCGTTTCGCCCAGCACGATGAGCATTTCCGCCGGGAACCCTTTGCTTTCCCAGTAGGTATCGGTTTTGCCGTCGTTGACGTTTCGGCTGACGTACACGTCGGTATGCGCGCCGGAAATGACTTCCTTATTGAGCGCAAAATTCTCCGTTTCGGGGAGGGCGATGTACTGGTCAGCAGGGTCAGGGAAGCACGCCGGACGCTCCGCCTTGGTCTGGTCGGGTGCGGGGACAACGGTCACGATGGTGGGAATTTCTTCTTCCGCCTGCGTCAGAAGGGGCAGGCACGCCAGCGACAGGGCGAGCATGGCGGATACGACAGAACGCATTTTCATGAGCGAAATTTCCTTTCTATATATAATGGTGGATATGTGGATGATTGACAGGTCGGTCGCGCCCATTTGGCGCGACAATGTGCAAGTGGTCGAAAGAGCAAGTTGGGGGGCGCGTCTGAGGACGCGCGAAATTACAACCGCTGCGCTGAAAGCGCTTCGCTGTTCAGCGCTCGTGTGGCAGAATTGCGTGCTTTTCCATTACTGGTTGCACGACAAACGGTTGGGGCGTTGCCCCAAACCCCACCAGAGGCGCTGCCTCTGGACTCCGCAAGGGGGATCCCCCCTTGACCCCTCCGCGCGATTGAGTTGGTCTCACTCCCTTACTTCTTCCGCGTGTTTATCCTCTTTTGGCTTACTCTACAACAATCCCCTCACAATAATCATCATACCGCAGCTTCATCTGCTTCAAATTCGTCATCTTCTCCCCCAGAATCGTCACATTCCGCAAGGTCACATTCGTAATCCGATTATCCTCCCCATACCCCGACAATCTCGACGCCGGCACTTTTCCATCCAGCGTCCGCAGCACCGTCAGGCCATCAATCAGCACATCATCAATCGACCCAAACTCATCCTTGACCGTCGACCACGCCGAATTTTGCAGCGTCATCTCAATCAATTCCTTATTATTGCCGTTATCACCCTGCATGAAGGCGTTTTCGACGACGATGTTGCGGTAGACGATGGCGTGGACATACGCATCGTCGCTGTTATGGATGCTGATAACGGGCTTGTGGAAGTTGTACAGCACAGTGATGTTCTCAAACAGCACATCGCTGATTTCGGGGTCAAGCGTCCAGCCCTTGTCGGTTTCGTAGCCGATTTCCATGGACTGGGCGAGGTCCGTCCACACCTGCATATTGCGGAAGGTGATGCCCTTGGTGGAGCCGGAGTAGTTCTTGATGACGAGGCTGTCGTCCCATGTGCGGGCGAAGCTGTTCGTCACGGTGTGGTCGGTGCAGGACTGGAAGGTGAAGCCGTCGCCATTTTGACGGCCGGAAATGACCTTGACGTTGTTGATTTCCACATGCTTGGAGGAGTAAGAATTGACGTTCCAGCAGTTGGAATTGGCGACGATAATGCCGTCGATGGTGACATCCTTTGCGTGATTGAGATCAATCGGGACGCGCGCATACGAGCCGGGCTGATTCCACGCGTCGTAGTCGCTGCCGTCGATGATGCCGCGCCCGCAGATGCGGACGTTCTTGGCGTTATTGACGGAGATGATGGAATGCAGCACCGCGCCGCCGGAGATATAGAGCGTCTGCCCGTCTTCCAGCGCGATAGCGTCCATGACCCACTCGCCGGAGGGGATATAGTAGACGTTCGGGTCGTCGGGATCAGGGACATCCGTTTCCAGCGGATTGGCGAAGATGTGCAGCGCCTTGTTGACGTTATCGTTGAAGACAACGGTGTACTGCCCCGGCTCCGTAATCATGAAGGAAACTTTGCCGTCCTTGACTTCGGGCGTAATCCCCCACGACTGCGGAATGACGGCGGCGCTCTCCACTTTGTCCGGCAGACCGGGCATTTCAACCTCGATGCGCACTTTGCCCTCGAAGTCGAAATAGGTCATAGGCGTGGTCGTCGGCTGGGTGTTGGCGTTCCAGATGTGTTCGTGGTTGACCATCACGTCATAGACGAACAGGTCGTTGCCGTTCGCGGTAACTTTCGCCGTCGCGGAGGTCGTCATCGTCTTCGGGCCTTCGTAGAGGGTCAGCAGCGTCGGATTCGCTTCGGCAGTCGCGGGCATCATCCACGCGGTCAGCAGAAGCATCAGCACAAGCATCAGGATGGGGGTGGTTCTCTTCATCGTTCATGTCCTCCTTGTTCGCCGCGGCGTTTCCAGTGTGTGGAAATTGTCCGCATTTGGTTAAGCGCTAAACCTATACCATGATTATAGCAGGAAATTTGGAAATGTGCAATGTGCCTGAAGATAAAAATTTTCAGAAAAAGCCTCTTTTCCCCTCTTGACATGTGGCAAATGGTATGTTATAATCATGTCAACGATAGGTTGAGCGTTAAACCTATCCACCCGTCAACATCATAAAGGAGGTATCCCCATGAAGAAGTTCCTTGCTTTCCTGCTTTCCCTGACGATGGTGTTCGCGATGGCAGCTGTTGCGTTCGCTGAAGGCGAAACCTACCTGTGGGACAACTTTGACGACCGTGACCCGAATGCCAAGCCTGAGCTTGCGCCCAACGGCGTGCACCTCTGGTGGGACAACTGGGCGAACCTGCGCGCAAAGAATGAGGACGGCGCGTTGAAGCTCGACATGCGCCCCAAGGCGTATGACCCGGAAGACTACGACAGCGAAGACGACTACTACGCCCATGCCGCCGACTGGATGGCGAACTGGGGCGAAGCCGTTGACATGTGGGGTCTGGACGGCGTCTCCTACTGCAAATACCTGACCATCCGCATCAAGGGCGCGGAAGGCGGCGAAGAGAACAAGCTGATCATGGACTGGCATCCGGAAGACGCCAAGTTCTACGCGGCGCGCTTCTCTGACCTTGTGCTGGCGGACGGCACGCACCCGGTCATCACCACCGAATGGCAGGATCTCGTCATCGACCTCGAAGCGTCCGGCTTCCCGGGCATGACCAACGCCCTGCACATCCGCGCGTTCGCCAAGTGCGTCATCTACCTGGACGAAATCACCTTCTCTGAAGCCGTTGCGCCCATCGACGCTACCAGCTCCGAAACCATTCAGGCTGGTCTGACCGCGCCGGAAACCGGCAAGCCCGGCGACCTGCCGATTAAGGACTATCTGGCTGAACTGGAATAATTCCAAAACGTTCAAAAAGGGGGACAGTTTCGGCTGTCTCCCCCTTCTTTTACGGATTTTTTCCCAGAAACCGCTTGCGAACAACTTCAAAGACTGGTATACTTTTTATGATGCGCACGGACTTCGCGGACTTCGTCCGTTCTCTTTGATCCGCGCAGATTACCACGCCTAAAACACTGCATAAAATGGAGCATCGCATGGTCACACTCAAAGACATTGCCGCCGAAGCAGGCGTAAGCATTACAACCGTTTCCAACGTGGTGCATAACCGCAAAAGCCGCGTTTCCGAAAAGAAGGTTGCAAAAATCTGGGAGATTATCGAGCGCGAACACTACGTTCCCAGCATGTCCGCGCGCTCGCTGGCGAACGACCAGTCCGCCATCATCGCCATGGTCACTTACATCACGCCGCGCACCACCGGCAGCACCGTCAGCGACCCCTTCATGAGCAGCGTCGCCGCCAGCGTCGAGCAGCGCACCCGCGAAGCCGGCTACTACCTGATGCTGCGCTCCGCCGAAAGCGTCGCCGCGCTGGAAGGGCTGATTCACAGCTGGCGGCTCTCCGGGCTGATTATGACGGGGCTGTTTCAGGATTCGTTCTTCGATGCCGTAGCAAAGCTGGGCATTCCCGTCGTCCTCATCGACAGCTATGTGGACGACCCGAACATCTGCTGCGTCGGCTTGGAGGATGAAAAAGGCGGCTACCTCGCCACGAAGCACCTGCTGGAGAACGGCCACCGCGTGATTGCGTTCGCGTCGCCGCCGATTTCCCCCGCGGGCGTTATCGAACTGCGCCTGCAGGGCTATCGCCGCGCCTTGGTGGAATACGGCGTGCCGTACGACCCGGCGCTTGTCTTTACGCAGGAAATTTCCGTGCAGGAGGGCAAGAAGCTGGGGCATCAACTCAGCACACGTCCCGAAATCACGGGGATTTTCGCCTCGGCGGATATTCTGGCGGCGGGCATCATGTCCGGTCTGCATGAGTGCGGGGTAAGTGTGCCGCGCGATAAGTCGATTGTGGGCTTTGATGATCATTATATTTCGCAGCTGGCGATTCCGGGGCTGACGACGATTCATCAGGATTCGGAGAAGAAAGGTACTTTGGCGACGGAGATGATTTTGGCGCAGCTGCGGAAGGAAGAGATTGCGCAGAAGAAGGTTATTTTGCCGGTGCACCTTGTGGAAAGGGGCAGCGTGAGGAATATCAAGGGATAAGGAAAAAGAGGATAAATACGCATCTTTCCTTCTTTGTCGATTCCGTGATGAACCAATTCGGAAATAGTATCATACAAAATCATCGGCACAGCGCCAAATGAAAACTTGGTGCTGTGCCGATGCTGTTTAAAAGGGCGCATGCAGGTTCAGAAATAGCAAGTTATCAGGCAACGTACTGCATTTGTCATAGCAAAGCCTTCCTTCGCTCCACCGTTCAGAGGCGCTGCCCTTTATCCCAGTGTGATGCTGACCGCGCCATCCGGGCTGACATTCAATTTCATGCACAGCAAGTATCGCTTGTAAAACGCTTCCTTCTCCTTGTCCGTCATCATAATCCACGAGTTTTGCAGCGCCGTCTCCATCATCTCGCGAACGTTGAATGGTTTCGTGCTTTCTCCCGCCAGCTGCTGATTGATTTGCTCCTGAATTGCATTGATCAGCGTGCTGGTTTTGATGTTGTACGACGCCGCCGTGCAGAAGTCGTCAATGAAGCAGAACGGGATTTCATGCCGCGCCAAGGTGTCCATGATGGCCATGCCCGTTTTGCCCTTCTCCAGCATAACAAGGAAGCGGACGCTGTCCAGCTGGCGAATCATCGCCCAGTAGTCGCTGTCCGACGACACAAGGATGACCGCATCCACGCCAGAGGTATACACTTCGCGGCTTGTCCGCACCGCCAGTGCCATATCGCACTGCGATTTGTTCTGGTTCAGCCGCTCGACCTTAATATGTTCCAGCTCAAGGTTCGCTTTTTCATCCACCGCCGTAGAGAGCGTGCGGTCAACCAGCGTTTTCCATTGTGCCGTTGTATACTCGCTGTCAAACAGAATCACCTTGGATATTTTGCCCAGCTGCTCGGTCGGGAGGCTGCTCAGCGCCGCCGCGAGCTTCACGGCATCCGAATTTTCGCAGTCCACCGCAATCAGGCATTTCTTGCATTGCCCCAGCAGCCTGCCCAGATTGCGCATCGTGTGGTTGCCCGCATCGCGCACCAGCGACAGGTTTTCAAAGCGGTCTTCGTGGCGCTCATAGAGAATCGTTACGAATTTTTCATCATTATAGAGGATATTGCCCTTGCTCTCCGGGCTTGTGGAAACGGCATCCCAGTTAATCCAGCAGTGGAACGGATAGCGGCGGGTATCGCTTTTATAGTATTCCCCTGCTTTTTTGATGCCATCTTTCTTCGTCCCGTTCGGCATCAGGAAAATGGGTTTCACATAGTCCCACTTCACCCATTCCGGGAAAAAGCGCGCCACTTGATTGATTCGGTTGCTGATTTCACAATTGATGCTGATAATGTATTCGTCAATATCCGGCTTTGCTTTGTAAATTCTGACGCCGTCCTGTTCCAGCTGCGCCACCGCTTCTGATGGAATGAGATTCGGCACGCTGCCGATATTGCGGAAACTCATGCGAAATTCACTCACAATGGCTGGATAATTGCGTTCCATCGCCGTGCGAATGCGGCACAGATTGCGGATAATGCGCGCCTCTTTGTGCGCGTCCAGTTCTTCGTAGCTTTTCAGCAGAAATGGCCTTGCATTTTCTTCGCCAAAGTTTTCTTTGTCGATGCCAATAAGGTACGCCATCGGCGACACCAGCGTGTACGTTGAATTCTGGAACTCATTGTAGATGATTTTTTTGTCAAGCGCCGATGGCTTTTGCTGATTTTCCGGATTCTCATCGTCTATTTCAAGTGCTTGAACGAGTTTTGATAAATCAGCGAGATTATTGGAGGTGATTGTTTTACGCGCTTTCGGCTGGGTTTTCGTTTTCTTTGCCATGTGGAAGACTCCTTTTCTGTATTTTTTTGTTCATTTCCATCATACCATTTTGGCGGCAGCATTGCAAGGGCAGCAGCGCACAAATCGTTCTGCTTTTACGCATTGTTCTCCCCCGGAAGTGTTTGACAAAAACTGCTCGATAGTTTTATTTTTCTTGACAGCAGGTTATTATAGTGCTATACTATTATTAACATTAGATACACACAAATTGATTATGTCGGGAGGGCTTTCTGTATGGAATACGTCACCCACCTCCGCGAAGACGGCAGCTATCAGCCACTCAAGGAGCATTTGGAAGGCACAGCGACGCGTTCTGCGAAATTCGCCGCTTCTTTTGGAGCGAGTTTTCACGCCGAAAGAACAGCCCTGCTGCACGACATCGGCAAGTACAGCCCCAACGGGCAGCGCCGCCAGCGTGACCCGGAACACACCGCCAAGGTGGACCACAGCACGGCAGGTGCGAAGGCGGCGGCAGATTTGGACGATATGCCCGCGGCGTTTGCCATTGCGGGGCATCACGGCGGTCTGCCCGACTTGGGAACCCGTCTCAGCCTCGATGATGGCACATTGTGCGCACGGCTGAACAAAAAGCTGACCGGCGGCGACGATCCCTCCGCGTGGCGCAGTGAGATTTCTTTGCCAACAGGCGTTCAGCCCACACCGCCGTGGCTTCCGCGGAATGATGCGCGCCTGACTGCCATGTACATCCGGATGCTGTTCTCCTGTCTGGTGGATGCTGATTTTCTGGACACGGAGCGCGCGCTCAGCAAGGAAGAAAAGCCGCGCGGCATCGGCGATTCCATGCCCGCGCTGCTGGAAAAGCTGCAAGCGCACGTTGCCAAATGGCTGGAAAAGCCCAAGTCCGACCTCTGCGCGCTGCGCAACGAGGTGCTGCGGCGCTGCCTGCGTGGCAGCGAAGATCCGCAGGGCTTGTACAGCCTGACCGTCCCCACGGGCGGCGGCAAAACGGTTTCGTCGCTTGCCTTTGCGCTCAGCCACGCAGTGAAGCATGGGATGAAGCGCATCATCTACGTCATCCCCTACACCAGCATCATCGACCAAAATGCGAAGGTTTTTCGGGATATTCTGGGCGATGAGAACGTGGTGGAGCATCACAGTCAGGTGGATTTGCCCGATACGGATGCCGAAACGCCCGATGCCCTCCGCAAGCGCCTTGCCTGCGAAAACTGGGATGCCCCCGTCATCGTCACGACCGCCGTGCAGTTCTTTGAATCCTTCTACGCCGCCAAGCCCGGCCGCTGCCGCAAACTCCACAACGTCGCCAACAGCGTGGTGATTTTCGACGAGGCGCAGACGCTGCCGATTTCGCTGATGCGCCCCTGCGTCTCGGTAATCGACCAGCTGGTTCAGCATTACGGCGTCACCGCCGTTCTCTGTACCGCGACGCAGCCCGAATTGCTGTCCATTTTCAGCGGCTTCACCGCGGGCACCCGCATTCAAGAGCTTGTTCCCGACCCGGATGCGCTGTTCAGCAGCCTTCGCCGCGTCACCTTCCAGCAGGACGGGATGGTTTCGGACGAGGAATTAGCCGCGCGGATTCGTCAGGAAAATGCCGTGCTGTGCATCGTCAATTCCCGCAAACAGGCGCGCAGCCTGTACGAAGCCCTGCCGGAAGAGGGGCGTTTCCATCTCTCCACGCTGATGAACGCCATCGACCGTGAACGCACCATTGCCACAATTCGCGAACGCTTAGACAAGAAACAGTGCTGCCGCGTCATCTCCACCAGCCTGATTGAAGCGGGCGTTGACGTGGATTTTCCGACCGTATACCGCGAATTAGCCGGACTGGACAGCATTCTGCAAGCCGCCGGACGTTGCAATCGCGAGGGAAAGGAAGCGGCGCAGGACAGCATCGTCCACATCTACCAGACCGAACACGCGGTTCCACCCATCATGCGCCCAAACATTGAAAGCTGCCGCACAGTGCTGCGCCTGTATGCTGAGGACATCGGCAGCCGCAAAGCCATCCACGCGTATTTTTGCGATTTGCTCTTCAAGCGCGGCGAAAATCAGCAGCGTTCACGACCCGTTTCGTCCGAAAATGATTTACTGGATACCAGCAAAACGCTGTCATCCGAAGCAAGATTTGCTTTCCGCGAAACCGCCGAGCATTTCCGCTTTATCGACACAGATACGGTAACGGTGTACATTCCGACACCTGAAAACAGCGAGGACATCAAAGCCCTGCGTGATGGGCACTATTCGCGTGAGCTTTTCCGCCGTCTGGGGCGCTGCGGCGTGAGTATCTACCGCCGCGAGTATCAGGCGTTGTGCAGCATCGGCGGCGTCACGGAAATTGCCGATGCGCACTGCGGCATTCTAAGCGACATCAAATTGTACACGCCGGAATGCGGCTTGCAGGTCAGCTGCACGAGCGGACTGGGGCTATTCGCCTGACATATATAATGAAGGAAAACTGAAACGGGCGGCAAGCATTGCGCTCACCGCCCGCCCCGTTAGACGATTGTCTAGCTTAGTATTTCAACCCACAGATAGAAGCAGCGAATTGCCCGCCGTTTCCATCCGACTTTGGCATTTTATCATCTTTTCGCTGGCGTGTCAAACCATGATTGATAGTTCTGTTCAATCTAAAAATTATTTTCTAGTTTAGTGAATTTTCTTCTTGACATATACGCTGTGCCGTGCTATACTGTTCTTGTCAAACGAAAGGAAGTGAGTTGCTGACGATACACCCATTCGTCCCCTTGCGAACTGTCACTTGCCCACATCGGCAAGTGTTGATTGAGAAGTAAGAATGAGGAGGTGAACCAATGTCCATCAAAATGGAGGTGTGGGGCGAGTACGCTTGCTTCACCCGGCCTGAAATGAAGGTTGAGCGTGTCAGCTATGACGTTCCCACGCCCAGCGCCGCCCGCGGAATGGTAGAAAGTGTATACTACCATCCAGGCCTAAAATGGCATGTGGATAAAATCTACGTCTGCAAGCCCATCCGCTTCACGAACATTCTCCGCAACGAAGTGGCATCTAAGATTTCCGTCAGAAACGTGCTGACCGAAGCCAACGGCAAGAAGCGCTCCTACATCGACCGAAACGCCGATATTCAGCAGCGCGCTACCACCATGCTGCGAAACGTGCACTACGTCATTGAAGCGCACTTCGAGATGACCGACAAAGCCAATCCGTCGGACAATCCCGGCAAGTTTCAGGACATCGTGAAGCGGCGTCTTCGCAGCGGTCAGGCATACATGCAGCCGTATCTGGGCTGCCGGGAATGCACGGCGCATTTCCGCCTTTGGGATGGCGGCGACATTCCCACCATCGACGAAACGCGGGATTTGGGCTATATGCTTTACGACATGGAATATTCCGACCCGGAAAACATACAACCGATGTTCTTCCGGGCGCAGATGGTGCATGGCGTGATTGATTTGACAGACTGTGAGGTGGTGAAATGATTCTGCAATCGCTCGTGCGGTGCTACAATTCGCTCGCCGCACAGGGCAAATTGGAGCGTCCCGGCTGGTCATCCGTCAAGGTGCAGTGGGGCTTGCGTCTGAAAGAAAACGGCGAACTGGTATCGGTGGAGTTACTCGGTAAACCCGATGAGAAAGGCAAGCCAATCCCTGTACAGAAGCCTCTTCCCACCCCTGTCAAGCGCACCAGCGGTAAGGCAGCCTGCTTCTTGTGTGACAATGCGAAATATTTATTTGGCATCACCAACGAGCCATACGACGGCACAGGCAAAAATCCCGCCAAAGAGGCAGAAGCCTGTTTCCGCATCAGTGCCAAAAAGCATCACGAGCTGCTGGACGGTGTATCCTGCCCGATGGCGCAGGCAATTCTCCGCTTTTTTGACACTTGGCAGCCTGAAAAGGCGGCGCAGTCCCCTGCCCTGCAGGAGCATTTCGATGACCTGTGCAAGGGCGGCAATCTGCTTTTCTGCCTCATCAACGAATTGGGAACTGTTACAGAAGCGCAGAACGTGCCTGAAATTCAAGCTGCGTGGGATGCAAGCGTCTCCAATAGCTCGGAACGTTCTACCTTTGGTCGCTGTCTGGTTACAGGCACACAAGACACCATCGCCATTCTGCATCCAAGCATCAAGGGCGTTGTTGGCGCACAGTCCTCTGGCGCGTCGCTGGTTTCCTTCAACGCCTTCGCTTTTGAATCCTACGGGCGGAGTGGCAGTCAGGGTTTAAACGCCCCCGTCGGGAATCACGCCGCCTTTGCCTACGGCGAAGCGCTCAACTACATGCTTCGCGTGAAGGACTATCACAGTCTGCTGGGATCTGCCACTCTCGTTTACTGGGCAGAAACGGCGCAATCCGCTTACAGCGACTGCTTTGCCGCTCTGCTGGGGACAAACGAAGACATGACGCAGAATACGCTGGACGGCATCATGAAAGCCATCCGCCTTGGGCAGGGTCTTCAGTGGGAGAATGTTCCGCTTGATTCCCGTACACCCTTCTACATTCTGGGGCTGTCGCCGAATGCGTCCCGTCTGTCGGTTCGTTTCTTCCTGCAAGGGACGTTTGGCGATTTTGCCGCGAATTTGGCGCGTCATCAGGAGCGTTTGAACATCATTCGCCCATCCTATGACACGCGTGAAACACTTTCCGCCTATTCGCTGCTCAAGGAAACAGCGAATCCCAACAGCAGGGACAAGCTGCCGCCGTCGCATCTGGTGGGCGATTTGCTCCGCGCCATTCTTGGCGATACGCCTTACCCTGTTTCGCTGCTGACGCAAACAGAGCTGCGCATCCATGCGGAGCACAGTGTCAGCCGCGGCAAGGCGGCAATTCTCAAAGCGTGGCTGCTGAAAAACGGCAGCAATCCACAGTACAAGGAGGTCATCGACGTGCAACTCAACGAACAGACGAATTACGCACCATATGTGCTGGGTCGTCTCTTTGCGGTGCTGGAAAGCCTCCAGCAGAAGGCAAATCCCGGCATCAACGCTACCATCATGGATCGTTACTTCAACGCTGCCTGCGCAACGCCCAGCATCGTTTTCCCGACGCTGCTGAAGCTGGCGCAGAGTCACCTGAAGAAACTTGATACCGGCTATTTCATTTATTACGACAAGCAGATGACGGAACTGTGCGGGCGCTTGACTGACAGCTACCCTGCGCGCCTGAACCTGCAGGATCAGGGTATTTTCCAGCTGGGCTACTATCACCAGAAGCAGAAGTTCTTCACGAAAAAGGAGGAAAACAGCAATGTCTGATGTGATTCGCAATCGCTATGATTTCGTGGTACTGTTCGACGTGCAGAACGGCAATCCCAACGGTGACCCCGATGCCGGCAATATGCCCCGCACCGACCCGGAAACGGGTCTTGGGCTGGTGACGGACGTGTGCCTGAAGCGCAAGATTCGCGACTATGTGGCGACCGTCAAGGAGGGCGACCCGCATTACGGCATCTATATTCAGGATGGCGTTCCGCTGAATCGCTGCGACCGTGAAGGGCTGGAGGCCTGCGGCTACGGCGACATCAAGGAGGACGACCTCAAAAAGAAACTGAAGTCGAATGACCCGGAGATTGACCGCAAGCTGCGCGATTATATGTGCAGCCACTACTACGACATCCGGACGTTCGGCGCGGTGATGACGACGTTTGTCAAGGCATCGCTGAACTGCGGTCAGGTGCGCGGGCCGGTGCAGCTGGGCTTTGCCCGCAGCGTTGACCCCATTGTGCCGCAGGAAATCACCATCACCCGCGTCGCCATCACGACGGAAAAGGACGCGGAGAAGAAGGGCACCGAAATGGGGCGCAAGTACATCGTCCCCTACGGGCTGTACCGCGTGGAAGGGTTCGTATCCGCAAATCTGGCGCGCAAGACCACGGGATTCAGCGAAGAAGACCTCGCCCTGTTGTGGGATGCCATCCTCAACATGTTTGAAAACGACCACTCCGCCGCGCGCGGCATGATGGCAGTGCGCAAGCTCATCATCTTCCGCCATGAGAAGGAACTGGGCAACGCCCCCGCGTGGAAGCTGTTTGAACGCGTGCGTGTAGCGCGTAAGGCGGACGTGACGGTTCCGCGCAGCTTTACGGACTACGAATGGACGGTGGATGACGCGAATCTGCCGGACGGCGTCACCTGCGAAGTGAAGGGGTGACGCAGCAGGACGCGACCCTCTCCGCCTTGCAGCATTACGCCTACTGCCGCCGCCAATGGGGATTGATTTTTCTGGAGCAGCAGTGGGCAGAAAATGCGCACACGGCGGAGGGGCAAGTGTTCCACCAAACGGCGCATCACGGCCCGGAAGCGGAATTGCGCGGCGATACGCTGATTCTGCGCGGAGTGCGGCTGGAATCCGCCCGCCTGCACCTACACGGCGTCAGCGACGTGGTGGAGTTCCACCGCAGTCCCGACGGTGTTGCGCTGCACGGACGCGAAGGGCTGTGGCTGCCGTACCCGGTAGAATACAAAAAAGGGTCAGACAAAACGCAGGATGCCGACGAGGTGCAGCTGTGCGCACAGGCGCTCTGCTTGGAGGAGATGCTCTGCTGTGCCATCCCGGAGGGCAGCTTGTTTTATGGCGAACCCCGCCGACGGACGCGGGTCGCGCTGGATGAATCCCTCCGTGCGCGGACGTTGTCGCTTCTGGCGGAACTGCTGGAGAATCAGGCGCGTGGACATACGCCATCCGTTCGGGCGCACAAGGGCTGCAATGCCTGCTCGCTCAAGGATGTATGCGTTCCGCGGCTCAGCCGAACTGGCAGCGTCCGCGCCTACATGCACGCCCGTATTGCGGAGGATTCGCCATGAGAAAGATGCTGAATACGCTGTTCGTGACGACGGAAGACGCCTACTTGTCGCTGGAAAACGAGAATATCGTCGTCCATGTGGGCGAGGAAAAGCGCGCGCAGTATCCCCTGCTGATGCTGGAGGGCATTCTGACTTTCTCCTACAAAGGCGCAAGTCCAGCACTCATGGGTGCTTGCGCAGAGCGCGGTATTGGGCTGACGTTTCTGACGCCGCGCGGGCGATTTTTAGCACGCGTCTGCGGCAGCGAGCGCGGCAATGTTCTGCTGCGCCGCGAGCAGTATCGGCGCGCCGACAGCCTATCCGCCAGCTGCCTGATTGCACGGAATTTCATCTTCGGCAAGGTATACAATCAGCGCTGGGTGCTGGAGCGTACCATCCGCGACCACGCCTTGCGCGTGAATGTGCAGGCACTCAAGGATGTTTCCGCCGCGTTAGATGCCAAGCTGCCGCAAATTGAATCAGCGGTTGATTTAGATGTGCTGCGCGGGCTGGAAGGCGACGCATCCGCCGATTATTTTTCGGTATTCGACGAAATGATACTGACTCAAAAGGCGGATTTCTTGCTGAACGGCCGCAATCGCCGCCCGCCGCAGGACAACATGAACGCCCTACTCTCCTTCGCCTATGTGCTGCTCGCCAACGACTGCGCTGCCGCGCTGGAAAGCGTAGGGCTGGATGCCTACGTCGGCTTCATGCACCGCGACCGTCCGGGGCGCACGTCGCTCGCCCTTGACCTGATGGAAGAACTGCGCGCCCCGATGGCAGATCGCCTCTGCATCACGCTGGCGAACAACCGTGTGCTGCAGGACAAGCACTTCGACCGGCAGGAAAGCGGCGCCGTCTTCTTGAACGATGCCGGGCGCAAGCAGTTCTTGACCGCGTGGCAAAACCGCAAACGCGAAGAAATCACCCACCCGTTCCTGAAAGAGAAAATCATGTGGGGGCTTGTTCCCTATGTACAGGCGCTGCTGCTTGCGCGCACCCTCCGCGGCGACACAGACGGTTATCCCCCATTCCTCTGGAAATAACCCGAAAGCGAGGCGTTCCCGATGCTGGTTCTAATCACCTACGATGTTTCCACCGTCGATGCAGACGGCAAACGCCGCTTGCGGCAAGTCGCCAAGCGCTGCGTCGTCCACGGTCAGCGCGTGCAGAATTCCGTATTTGAGTGCTCTTTGGATGCCGCGCAGTACAAGCTGCTTCAGGCGGAACTTCGGCAGCTGATTGACCTGGAAAAGGACAGTTTGCGCTTTTACAACCTCGGCAATCACTACGAAAGCCGGATTGAGCACATTGGCGTGAAGACGAGCTACGCCCCGGAAGGGCTGCTGATGCTGTAAGGGCGCGCCGCGCGAATCGCCCGTGCGAAGCGCAAGCCTCCAGCCTTTTGCAGGGAGGTTCGCACCGGATTTCGCGGTTTTTCCGGCAAAATTACCGCATTTTCGGCTAAGCTGATTCTCAAAAGGACTGTTTTGTGGTATACTTTTTGTGCAAAGCCTATGATTCTGATCGACAGAATTGTTACTTTGCGCAGTCGCTCCCCGTGCGGGGAGCGTGGATTGAAATCTCTTGATTTGAGAACAACGACAAAAAGGCCGCGGTCGCTCCCCGTGCGGGGAGCGTGGATTGAAATACCATCCGCTATCGGGAGGGCATCGCGCCGGGCATGTCGCTCCCCGTGCGGGGAGCGTGGATTGAAATTTCCTCGACGGCTCAGGGCGCAATAGCCGGACTGGTCGCTCCCCGTGCGGGGAGCGTGGATTGAAATATTCATGCGCATCCGTGTTCGCACGTTCGTCTTTGGTCGCTCCCCGTGCGGGGAGCGTGGATTGAAATCATCTTGCGGTGTCCCGCGACCGGCTGCCCTGCGTCGCTCCCCGTGCGGGGAGCGTGGATTGAAATGTGTAGTAGTGCGGTACGCCCTCGTAGCGGTCGAGTCGCTCCCCGTGCGGGGAGCGTGGATTGAAATATCAACATCATGGGCACCAGCCAGAAGGACATCGGTCGCTCCCCGTGCGGGGAGCGTGGATTGAAATAATGAAAAATCCCGATGATAAATATTGCATCAGCGTCGCTCCCCGTGCGGGGAGCGTGGATTGAAATTGCGCCAGCGCCATCAGTAACGCTGATGCTGGTCGTCGCTCCCCGTGCGGGGAGCGTGGATTGAAATATCAAGTGTTGATGTGCCTTTTTGCGCATAGGCAGTCGCTCCCCGTGCGGGGAGCGTGGATTGAAATTACTTTCGATTTCTTTTGCTGCGTCAATGGCGCGTCGCTCCCCGTGCGGGGAGCGTGGATTGAAATGATTTGCCTATTAACCTCTTCCAATTCTCCGGCGGGTCGCTCCCCGTGCGGGGAGCGTGGATTGAAATACCAGATACTGGTTTTGTGCTGCCTGAGACGCGGCGTCGCTCCCCGTGCGGGGAGCGTGGATTGAAATGTCTGGGGTGCATCATGTAATCCCTGTGTTATAGTCGCTCCCCGTGCGGGGAGCGTGGATTGAAATCTTGTGGACGGCGCAGTAAACGAGCGAATCTATGGTCGCTCCCCGTGCGGGGAGCGTGGATTGAAATCCACTTTGAGCACCAGTCCCGACGCGCTGGCGACGTGTCGCTCCCCGTGCGGGGAGCGTGGATTGAAATAGTTCGTCCTCCCATTGCTGCACAATGGGGATAATGTCGCTCCCCGTGCGGGGAGCGTGGATTGAAATCAGCAGCGTGCCCGTGGCGTTGGTCGGGTCGGGCATCGTCGCTCCCCGTGCGGGGAGCGTGGATTGAAATCGCAACACGGAGGGCATGGCGTATGCGCTGATTATCGTCGCTCCCCGTGCGGGGAGCGTGGATTGAAATTGCATCGTAGTCCAGGCTGCCGCGCAGCACGTCGTCGCTCCCCGTGCGGGGAGCGTGGATTGAAATTTGCTACTTACTGGGAATCTCTTAAAGAATCTAGTCGCTCCCCGTGCGGGGAGCGTGGATTGAAATATCCATAACAATTTGTGGATGGGAATTTACAGGGTCGCTCCCCGTGCGGGGAGCGTGGATTGAAATCGTGGGGGCGCGCATCTAACTGCATGGGGTGAGTCGCTCCCCGTGCGGGGAGCGTGGATTGAAATATTGTTACACACCAACCGCAATCCAGTCTACGGCGTCGCTCCCCGTGCGGGGAGCGTGGATTGAAATGCAATGAGGTCGATGGAAATTGCTACAAGCATTTCGTCGCTCCCCGTGCGGGGAGCGTGGATTGAAATGCTTCATTGCGTCATGCCCTTTTGACAGATTTTGTCGCTCCCCGTGCGGGGAGCGTGGATTGAAATCCGCCTTGGTGTACGCATCCTGCACGTTAGCCTCGTCGCTCCCCGTGCGGGGAGCGTGGATTGAAATAGACGATGGCGGCAAAAGCAGCCGCGCGGAAGGCGGGTCGCTCCCCGTGCGGGGAGCGTGGATTGAAATTCCGCGCGGTTGACCGCAAAACCTACGATAAAAGTCGCTCCCCGTGCGGGGAGCGTGGATTGAAATAGCCCTGCAAGCCGAGCAAGCCCGCGCCCTGAAAGTCGCTCCCCGTGCGGGGAGCGTGGATTGAAATTCGCCGCCAGACTTCGACCCGCTGATAGAACAGGTGTCGCTCCCCGTGCGGGGAGCGTGGATTGAAATGTGCGCCAGAAGCACCCCCAGCGCGTGAACGTTTTGTCGCTCCCCGTGCGGGGAGCGTGGATTGAAATTGCTTCCTCCTGCGTTTCGTGTGCCAGAAGCACCGTCGCTCCCCGTGCGGGGAGCGTGGATTGAAATCTCAACCCCGACGCGGTGGAGCGGTTTTATGCGCGTCGCTCCCCGTGCGGGGAGCGTGGATTGAAATGTTGCCATCCAGTCGCACGAAGCGGATGCGCAGGGTCGCTCCCCGTGCGGGGAGCGTGGATTGAAATTGGAAGAGGCGACGCTGAACGCAAAGCAAGAATGGTCGCTCCCCGTGCGGGGAGCGTGGATTGAAATAGGCAGATATTGTATATGACGAACTTCTTACTGCGTCGCTCCCCGTGCGGGGAGCGTGGATTGAAATCCGTTGTTTGCCAGCTAAGCGACGACGTAACCTTGAGTCGCTCCCCGTGCGGGGAGCGTGGATTGAAATCCGATGGTCGGCGGATTTATTGCAGCGAAGGGTGCGTCGCTCCCCGTGCGGGGAGCGTGGATTGAAATGGCTTGCTGCAAAGCATCATTATAGGCGTGTAGCGTCGCTCCCCGTGCGGGGAGCGTGGATTGAAATTCTGCTTGCTGCCGTCATTTCGTCGGCGTTGCCGGTCGCTCCCCGTGCGGGGAGCGTGGATTGAAATCAGTGCTCGTCAAGCATCCGCTGGAAGTCGCCCAGGTCGCTCCCCGTGCGGGGAGCGTGGATTGAAATAATTTGTTCACAATTTACGATGGCACTTTGCTGCGGTCGCTCCCCGTGCGGGGAGCGTGGATTGAAATCGTGAAGTCCATTTCTGCGACTTCCTCCGCCGTCTGTCGCTCCCCGTGCGGGGAGCGTGGATTGAAATCAACAGCGCTGGTGACGGACAAGACGCTGACGCTGGTCGCTCCCCGTGCGGGGAGCGTGGATTGAAATCTTTAGGTATCCTGCACACGCCCATGACTTGACGTCGCTCCCCGTGCGGGGAGCGTGGATTGAAATCACTTGTTTTTCCTCCTTGTAATCGACTTTCTTTGTCGCTCCCCGTGCGGGGAGCGTGGATTGAAATCACTTGTTTTTCCTCCTTGTAATCGACTTTCTTTGTCGCTCCCCGTGCGGGGAGCGTGGATTGAAATCCGTTGTTTGCCAGCTAAGCGACGACGTAACCTTGGTCGCTCCCCGTGCGGGGAGCGTGGATTGAAATGTTGCCATCCAGTCGCACGAAGCGGATGCGCAGGTCGCTCCCCGTGCGGGGAGCGTGGATTGAAATGAGGTGTCGCCCACCCAGACGAGGCTATCAATAGTCGCTCCCCGTGCGGGGAGCGTGGATTGAAATCACGCTGCGTATAGCTTGTTATAATTTTGCGCGGGTCGCTCCCCGTGCGGGGAGCGTGGATTGAAATTCCGGCTTGCTTGCCGCCATTGAGCCGTGCTGGGAGTCGCTCCCCGTGCGGGGAGCGTGGATTGAAATTTCCCAGCCGTTCGTCTTTTGCGCTTGTTTTCGTCGCTCCCCGTGCGGGGAGCGTGGATTGAAATATCCTGAGTCGGCGCAACTGGCTCAGGACGAAAACGTCGCTCCCCGTGCGGGGAGCGTGGATTGAAATACTATTCTGCTTGGGGCTACGACCAAACCAACGTGTCGCTCCCCGTGCGGGGAGCGTGGATTGAAATTCCTGCGCCATTCCGTGCTCCTTTCTTGATTTTGTCGCTCCCCGTGCGGGGAGCGTGGATTGAAATGCCGATGCCGATGTGGTTCTCCAGCTCTTCCATGAAGTCGCTCCCCGTACGGGGAGCGTGGATTGAAATAACAAGCGCCTCTTCACGCGTCTTGAACACCTTCCGTCGCTCCCCGTGCGGGGAGCGTGGATTGAAATCCCTTCCATCCGCGCCTATCCGCACGGCACGACCTGTCGCTCCCCGTGCGGGGAGCGTGGATTGAAATCTGCGGATTAGATTCCACGCCATTTTGTGCCGCCGTCGCTCCCCGTGCGGGGAGCGTGGATTGAAATTTTTAGATACTCCTTTTTAGCAGCAAGGCGGCAGTCGCTCCCCGTGCGGGGAGCGTGGATTGAAATCAGAGGTATTCAAGCTGCATTGCCAGGCTGCCAAGTCGCTCCCCGTGCGGGGAGCGTGGATTGAAATGCTTCATCCTCGCGGCGGTTGTCTTGGCGCGATAAGTCGCTCCCCGTGCGGGGAGCGTGGATTGAAATGCCTTGGTTTCCGTGATGCCGTAGGCGTTCAGAGGTCGCTCCCCGTGCGGGGAGCGTGGATTGAAATTCCGCGCCGCCGAGGAAGCCACCATTCGCGGACGTCGCTCCCCGTGCGGGGAGCGTGGATTGAAATGCTTCATCCTCGCGGCGGTTGTCTTGGCGCGATAACGTCGCTCCCCGTGCGGGGAGCGTGGATTGAAATGTGACCGCGCGGATAGCGTCGCCAGCAGCTTTCGCGTCGCTCCCCGTGCGGGGAGCGTGGATTGAAATACGCACATTGCCGCAACCTGAACAGCTTCACAAGCCGTCGCTCCCCGTGCGGGGAGCGTGGATTGAAATATTGCCAACATGGCAGTAAACGGCATCAATAGCGTCGCTCCCCGTGCGGGGAGCGTGGATTGAAATACGCACATTGCCGCAACCTGAACAGCTTCACAAGCCGTCGCTCCCCGTGCGGGGAGCGTGGATTGAAATATTGCCAACATGGCAGTAAACGG
>OJLA01000582.1_pt1 | contig 29514 bp, 25 predicted proteins | sample 1596611 | NCBI WGS metagenome assembly OJLA01 (sample SAMEA4350168, study PRJEB24818) | metagenome | biome: human; feature: gut; material: faeces | place: Denmark | collected 2013-09
GAAAAAAGCACGAACGCAAGGGTCAGTTTCCGGAACGGCGGCCTGCGTCCCCCCCCGTAAATGCGCGCCGCGTAATGTAAGGAGGCATTCCGGTTTGGCAGCATCACTGTGGCGAGCATCATGGTCTGCGGTGTACTGCACCTGCAGTTGACCAAAACTCCGATCAGGCGCGCCGTCCACTTGGCATCGAGATCCAGAAAGCCAACCGCACTGCCCCCGTGCGCCACAATGATCTGATTGACCGGTCCGCCGTAAGAAAACATGAACTTAAACGCCAGCAGGGTGATAAATCCCGGAATTGCGTATGCCAGCACCGGAAATGCGCGCCAGATGGCTTTTCCCCTGACGCAGTCTTTATTCAGGAGCAGCGCCAGCCCGAGACCGGCAAAATAATTGAGTGCAGTGGAGACAATCGCCCACACGACATTCCATCCCAGAATCTTAAAAAAGGTCGGTGCAAACTGCGTCAGCGTCAGCAGTTTCTTAAAATTTGCAAGTCCCACCCAGTCCACGAGTTCCGGGGGTACAATGTCGCCACCGTAGTTCGTAAATGCAATGAGTATCATGAACAGAACCGGCAGGATCTGAAAGATGAATACACCGATGACCGGCAGCGCGAGTACCGTGACATAGAACTTTTTGTCGAGCAGCTGTGCCGCCTCCTCGCGGAAGGACAACACGCTTCTTCCCTGCTCGATCCGCTTCTGCATCCGGTAGGTGTCGCGCACGTTTCCGCAGTAGATACACACAAACGCCGCCAGGACGATCCACGCAAATATTCCCATCAGCAGCATGACAACCGAGTTATCTCCCTCTACGCCAAGCCATGCATCCCCTCTGGTCGTACCCAGTGTAAAAAAACCGGCGAAATCACGACACCCGCGCATTGCCATATAGCAGATCATCAGGACTTCCGACAGGAAAAAGCACACGCCTTTTCCCTTTGCGCCATAGCGGAACTGCCCTGCCCCCATGATGACCATTGATAATTTTACGTTCCCGCTGCTGTCACCAAACCAGGCAGCAGCACGCTTTATTTTTTGCTTCATACCGTTCTCTCCATATCTGCTACTTTAACGTATATATTGCGTCATGGATCTGTGTATCCACCTGTTCCAGCCCGCTCTTTAGCGCAGGCAGATCCTGATACTTTTTCTCACTGCCGCTTCGGAACGCGTCCTTCGCTAAATCTGTAAAAAAGGTCTGTGCCGGCGTCCAGATCTGCGACACCTCGGAGATGGACGGCATCAGCACCACATTTCCGTTCTCGAGATTTGCATAGATTTTCTCCGATACGTCCCCCGCACTCTCCGCCGCATCGCCGCGCGCCGGTGCAATTCCGAGCATCTCGCTCCGTCTGGTGACCATCTCATAGCTTGTCGCAAAATCAATAAATGCCAGGCAGGCATTCGGCGCCTTGGTGTACGCGCTCACTGCGTATCCGTTGACTCCGCCCATCGCTTTCATATCGATCAGTACCGGATCGCTCTCCGACAGATCGCCGCTTTCCGGAAGCTTCGGCAGTGTCGTCATGATCAGATTCTGCTTTGCTGTCTCCCTGGCTTCCTCCTCGTTCATGCCCTCCGCCTCGTATTCTTTTTCCAGTTCATCTGCGAACGTGGAGTACATATCCGGTGTCGAGAGCGTCGCAAAATAGGTGCCATCCCCCAGTTTGCTGTATGCGTTGGTTGTGATCGTGTCGTCGATACATTCCTCGTTCATCACACCCGCAAGCTGCTGCAGAACCCACGCGCCTTTTTCCGCCTCGCCGGCAGAAAATCCGACGTCCTCCGGGTTCGTATTCTCCTCGCCGAACACATAGCCGCCGTAGGAAAATAAGAATCCGCTGGAAAAATACACATCGTACAGCGACTTCATATACCCGTACTGCGCCGGATTTTCTTCATGGCGTTCTTTGGAATATGCATACAGATCGTTCCAGTTCTCCACCATATCCGGCACGCCGTTCTGATCCTCATCCCAGTTCTCCTGCCAGTCCTCCGGCAGCAGATCCGCCCGATAGTACAGCATCGGCGCCTGCACATTGACCGGGACACCGCAGCAGTAGGTCGTGCTGTCCACGGTCGTCTCATATGCCTTCCACGCGCTCTCCGGAATCTGCTCATAGCAGGACAGCTGCTGTACCGGAAGCGGATAGATATGTTTTCCCTTGGCGTACTGCATGATGACATCGTTCGCCTGGTATAACACATCCGGTCCATAGCCATAAGGTCCGTCATTTGCCAGATCCAGGTACTGATCCATGTTGGCATCCACCGCCGTGATTCCCTGATCGGCGTACGCCTCATTGAATGCGGTAATCAGCTCCTCAAAATATCCCTTGGAAATGGCGGTGTCATTTTCCAATACCCGGATCGTGACATTCTCCTCCAGTTCACCGTCAAAAACACTGCTTCCGGATACCGCGGCAGCGCTGCCGCTCTCCGTCGTCTTCTCCCCCGTCGTCTTCTCATCCGCACATCCTGCTGCCGCAAGGACGGCTGTCAGAAGTAACAGTGCCACCTCTTTTTTTCGTTTCATCTGCTTCCTCTTTTCTGCGGAATTTCCGCCCATATCAATCCAACGCTTCCCTCTGCTCTCTCACAATCAGATACCCTTCCGGCTCCACGCAGACGCCGCAGGTCATTTTCCCATCACCAGCTGCCGGAAGAACCGATGCCCGGTGAGCAGAAAGCACCTTGCTGTCCGCTTTCAGGCAATGTTCCTGCCGCCTCTGCTCCTCCGTCATATTGATGTACAGCGATACGCCCTCGCCCCCGGCCTTCCGCCTGACACAGAGCATCCCGTTTTCCGCTGCAAGCTCCACATTTCCGTCGGTGATCGCGGTGCAGCTGCGGATATGCGTCAGCTCCGTCAGCTTCTTTCGCACGTCGGTATCGGTGTGCACCTTTTCCCAGTCAAAGCATCTGCGGGAATCCGGATCATAGCCGCCCGGCGTGCAGATTTCCGTGCCGTAATAGATGCACGGTGCTCCCGGGAATACCATCTCCAGTGCAAGCGCCGCCAGCAGTCTGTCGGGATTCTCCCCGACTTCCGAGTAAAAGCGGTGCGTGTCGTGCGAATCGAGAAGATTTAACATCATCCGGTTCACCGGCTCCATGTTGCGCATCAGGTTGGACGACAGTTTTTCCGCCATCTGTTTTGCATCAAACGTTTTTCTCGCAAAATAATCCAGGCAGGCTTTGGTGAATGCATAATTCATGATACTGTCGTACTGGTCGCCGCGCAGATACGGATATGCATCATGCCAGTTCTCCCCGATAATGACCGCATCTGCTTTTTCCTTTTTGACCGCCTCGCGGAAGCGCCGCCAGAACACATGCGACACCTCATCCGAGACGTCCAGCCGCCAGCCGTCAATTCCGTATTCCCGGATCCAGTAGCACGCAATCCCGATCAGATATTCCTGTACCTCGGGGTTTGCCGTGTCAAGCTTTGGCATATAGGTACACTCTGCAAAACATTCATAATTCGCACGGCTTGGAACCGGATATGCCCCGTCGATCAAAAACCAGTCATAGTAGGGTGACTCCGCTCCTTTTTCCATGACGTCGCAAAACTGCTGCATCTGCATGCTGCAGTGGTTGAACACCGCGTCCAGCACAATCCGGATTCCGTGGGCATGCGCCATGCGCACGAGTTCCCCGAATTCTTCTTTTGTACCGAACTGTGGATCAATCTGCATATAATCCATCGTATCATACTTGTGATTCGATATCGACCGGAAGATTGGCGTCAGATAGATGGCCGTAATTCCAAGCTCCTTCAGATAGTCCAGTTTTTCGATAATTCCGCAGAGATCTCCACCCGCAAAACTTTTCGGTGTCGGCAGCGCCCCCCACTCCATATTGATATAGGAGCGGTCCTTTTTTGTATTTCCGCAGAAAAAACGGTCCACAAAAATCTGATAGAACACCGCGCTCTTCATCCATTTTACCGTCGGCAGTACGTCATTGCGGTTGATGTACGGCATCTGGAAGAAATTGTAAAATCCCTCCGCGAAATCATATTGTAAGACGACGCCGTCCTCGCAGAAGTAATACGTCGTGCCCTGCTGCCGGATACAAAATACGTATGCCAGCCTTACGTCCGTGAGCACGAGGGTCGTCTCATAGTAATGATAAAGCCGGTCCGTATAACGTATCTCCATCGGAATCTGCTCTCTGCTTTGCTGAAACTGATACTTGCCCGCATAGATTAACGTTACCGACGCGTCCGCGTCTTCCTTCGCCATCCGGAGTCTGATCACCAGTTTTTTCTCTCCGACTGCAAAACAGTACTGGGAATCCGGTATGTGTAAAATTGCACTCTCATTCATTGCTCTTTCCTCTTTATTCTCTATCCCTTCATTCTCTTCTTCCCGATTCCCTTATTGACAAATCCGGGCAAATTCTATATAAATGGAACATAGAATTGCTCATTACAGGGGAGGACATTATCTTGAGTCAGAAAATCACGATCCGGGACGTTGCCCGCGAAGCCGGCGTATCGGTTGCCACCGTTTCATACGTGATCAACAACCGCACCGACATGCGTATCAGCGACGCAACCCGCAAAAAAGTTCTTCAGGTTATCAACCTTTTAGACTACACTCCCAACCAGTCCGCCAAGGCACTGGCGACAAGCCGCAACCGGATGGTCGCACTCTATCTTGACACTGATGTCCCGGCTCTTAAGCGCGCGGAGCAGATGTATCTGCTGGAATGTTTCTCCACCTTTCTGCATGCGCAGGATTATGATCTGATCTATCTCAGCCGCACATACACGGAAAAATACGATGCCGCTGACGCAATCGTGGCCTACGACATTTCCGAAGAATATTTTCACCAGATCGGCGACAACAATTTCAGTCCGCTTCTTGCCTTGGACTGCCGGATCGGTGATCCCCTGTTTTTTGAAATCTATTCCGATTACGCACAGATGGCAGCCGGAGCGCGCACGTTCTTTTCCGGCGAGCCCTATTGTTTTCTCTCTCTCGACACGTCAAACGCCGGGAAGAAATCTTACGCCGCAGACATGTTTCCGGAAGTACATTATGTAAACTCCCCTTCGGAACTGGCACCGTTTTCCGGCCGGAACCTGCTCGTGACGGATCACACGCTGTACGAGCTGCTGGCGTCCACCGCAAATGTCTGCTACCTGCCATCTTTCTCTGCCCATAAGTTTCAGGTATTGTTTGACTGCATGAACAGCGCACTGCGCCGTGAACCGCTGCAGCAGCACGCCATTGCAGTGTCATAAAGCTGTTTTATTCCACGTCCACCGTCAATACCTGCTCTGTGGGATCATACGTGAATACATAGGTGCCGCTCTCCGCTGCGATCAGATTCTCCCCGCCGCCTTCCGTCACATGGGAAAGGCTGGTGTCATCCCCGCCGCCGATATTGGTGTAGCGGATATACTCTGTTCCCGCGCTGCTGGTATCCCCGACGGTCACCATGGAGGTGAACATGAATTCATCTCCCTCCGTCAGATCAATCTTTAAGGTGTATGTGCCATCCTGCTCGGCAAACTTCGTCTCATCCGAATACACATCTTCCCATCCGGTCACAATCGCACCCTTGATGTAATAATCTGTCTGAATATCTCCGCCGGCATTCTCCGATGCTCCGTTGTATGTCCACGTGATCGTATCGTACGGGTTGATGTTGAATGCTTCCCTGTTCTCCTCCGTATAGTTTGCATTGTCGGTCTCGTAGGTATCCTCTCCCGGATACGTCGTCAGTGTAAACGTATAATTTCCCGCCACCGCACACTTGATATTGGAGCGTTTCACGCCGGTGTCGCCAAGGCTTCCGGAATTTTCAAAATAATCCATGCCGTCCAGTTCAATCGTATCGAGATACCCGTAGCCGCGCTGATCTCCCCAGGAGGAATCCATGGCAAACTGGAACTGGTCTCCCTCGCTTAAATCGAGCGTGATCGTATACACATTCTCGCTGTCGCTCTCCTCCTTCGTCATCTTCTGCGCATCCCCGATGACTGCTCCCCAGTTTGATTCCAGAAGTACCGGCGACGTGCCGCTTCCCACAATCGCAAACTCTCTGGTATCCTCCACATACGTCACAAATCCGGCAAACACCGAGGTGTCTTCTGTTACCGCCTGTGAAAAATCAAATTTGTGGCTCATCTGCGGTGTCGCAAACCAGCCGACAAAAATGCTTCCGTCCTTCTCTGGCGTATACTCTTTGGAGCATGCCCCTTTTTCTACCTCCTCCGTCTGCAGCACGGTCTTGCCATCCGAGTCGTAATAGGTCACAACGCAGGCTGCCGCCTGCCCGGTCTGCGCCGTCTCTTCTGTTGCCCCGGTCGCATCCGTCTTCACCGCATCCGCACTTCCACATGCGGATAACAGCAGCATCCCGCTTACCAGCATTGCGGTCATTGCCACCGCCGCCCCATCATTTCTTCTTCTCATTTTTCCCTCCAACCTTTCTAATCAATTTTCTTGTTGTTTCTGATGATTAACCGGTTAAGTTTTCGTGTATTTTTTAAGCAAACCGCTGTATTCTGCAGTTTGCTTAACCGTTTAATCTATAACAAATGTAACACTCTTCCTGCAGGCTGTCAATAGTATTTTGTGCATCCCGCCCGGCACGTTTTTGTGTCATAGAAACGAAGTTTGCTATGACACAAAAAAATCCACCTTCCTACCCTAAATAGGAAGATGGATTTTTCTTACATCTGCAGCAGATATTCGATCAGTTTATGTCCTTCCGGAATAAAGTTGGTTGTCTGTGCAGCCTCGCGCTCATTGTAATGCCAGCTCTCACTGCGCTCTGCCGTGCTGTCATAAAGCAGATACGGCACATTGTCCGCCGTGTGTGTACGCAGGGAAATCGGTGTCGGATGATCCGGAAGCACCACCATGCGGAAATCCTCTCCTGCCGCCGCAAGTCCCTCGGCGATCGGCCGGATAATGCGCTCATCCAGGCGCTCGATCGCCTTTACCTTCTTCTCAACGCTGCCCTGGTGTCCCATCTCATCCGGTCCTTCCAAATGCACGTAGACAAAGTCATATCCATCCCTGGTCAGAACGTCCAGCGCTGCTTTTGCCTTTCCCTCATAATTCGTATCCAGACCGCCGTTCGCTCCGTCCACTGTGATGACTTTCATGGAAGTGCCGACCGCAATTCCCTTCAGAAGATCGACTGCGGAAATCATCGCGCCCTTTTTGTGGGTGCGCTCCGTAAACGGATAGAGTGCCGGCTTTGTGCCTGCGCCCCAGAACCAACAGGAGTTCGCAGGATTTAATCCCTTTTTCTTACGCTCGATGTTGATCGGATGATTCACCAGAATGTCATAACTTTTCTTCATCATGGTGCGAAGCACTTCGTTCTCCGGAAGCTTGTCTCCGATCTTCTGTCCCAGCACATCGTGCGGCTGCACCAGATCCACCACCTCGCCGTTCTCCCAGATCAGACAGTGGCGGTAGCTTGTGCCCACATAAAAATGAAAAATGTCTGTCTCCAGCTCCTTCTTCACCGCCTCCAAGAGCACTGCACATTCCTCGGTACTGATCTCACCCGAACTGTGGTCGATGATCGTGCGGTCCTCGTAATTGTCCTCCTCCTCGGAAAGCGTGACGATGTTGCAGCGCAGAGCCACATCCGTATCTTTCATTGGAACACCGATAGAGAGTGCCTCAAGCGGAGAACGCCCCGAATAAAATTCTCTCGGGTTGTATCCCAGCACGGAGAGATTGGCAGTGTCGCTGCCCGGCTTCATGCCGTCCGGGATCGTATGTACCATGCCGATCTCACCTTTCGCTGCCAGTTCATCCATCTTCGGTGTCTTTGCATACTCTAACGGAGTCCTGCCGCCCAGACTCTCGATCGGGCGGTCTGCCATGCCATCTCCAAGAATTACCAAATACTTCATCTCACACTTCACTTTCTGCTGTTATCAGCCTGCTGTTTCACATCGGATCCCTGTTTTACTGTGCCACGCGGATCATCTGAAGTACACTGCCAAGCTCCGCCGCCTTTTTCTCATAATCAGCTTCGCTCATGCGCGCCGTCACAAATCCGGTCTCTCCGGATACGCCTTCCGCCGTTACATAACTCACTTCACCGAAGACTTCTTCTATGCGCTTCTCATCTGCGGACGTGCGCACAAAATAGCAGTTCTCGACGTTGCGGTAATCCACCAGCTCCAGTTTCTTAGAGCTCCACTCCACCGCGATATTGGTGTCCAGATGCTTCGCCATATCCACGATATCCGCTACAACCGCGCTCGCCGTCGGGAGCTTGCCGGCGCCGCTTCCGTAAAACATGGCATCGCCGAGCACATTGCCGTGTACAAAGATGGCATTGAACACATCGTTGACATTGTAGAGAGGGTGTGTCGCCGGTAAAAGGAACGGCGCTACCATCGCCACATATCCATCTCCCACCTTGTGGCTGGATGCCAAAAGCTTGATGGCTCTGCCCATTGTCTTCGCATACCGGATATCGGTCGCTGTGATCTTCGTAATACCCTCTGTGTGAATATCCTCAAAGTCCACCTGCTGTCCGCATACCAGGGATGTCAGGATGGCGATCTTGCGGCAGGCATCGTATCCTTCAATGTCAGCGGTCGGGTCTTTCTCCGCATAACCCTTCGCCTGCGCATCCTTTAACACATCGTCGAACTCCGATCCCTCCTCGGTCATTTTCGTCAGCATATAGTTCGTGGTTCCGTTCACAATTCCGGTGATCTCCTCGATCTCATCTGCCGTCAGACAGGAATTGAGCGGCCGGATAATCGGGATACCGCCGCCGACGCTCGCCTCAAACATGAAATTGACATTTTTCTCCTTGGCGAGTGCAATCAGCTCCGCACCCTTTGCCGCAACGAGCGCCTTGTTGGAGGTCGTCACATGTTTTCCCGCTTCAAGCATTGCCTTTACGAACGTGTACGCCGGCTCCACACCGCCCATCGTCTCGACGACGATCTGCACTTCCGGGTCATTTGCGATCACCTTATAATCATGTACCACCTTTTCCTGAATCGGATCCCCCGGAAAATCTCTTAAGTCCAGAATATATTTCACACCAATCTCTTCTCCGGCACGCTTTGCAATGCTGTTCTTATTGATGTCTAATACTTCCACTACGCCGGAACCGATGGTTCCATATCCCATTACTGCTACTCTGATCATACTGCCTCCACTTTCGTCTTCTATCCTATTCTGTTCCTACTCTCTTCCGAGGATCTTCACATAATGTATCCCTGTCTGCTCCTCGATGCTCGCCACCATCTGTGTCACATCTCCCGTCTCCGGCAGAACATCGACCGAGAGTGTCAGCGATGCGATCCCGTTGATCGGAATACTCTGATGAATCGTCAGGATATTGGCGTGAAACTCTGCCACCGTCTTGAGCACAATCGACAGCAGTCCCGGTTCATCATCCAGCTGGATGACCATGGTGATCGTCTTCCCCTTTGCTGTCTCATGAAACGGAAAAATATCATCCTTGTATTTATAGAAAGAACTCCGGCTGATCCCGACCTGCTCTGTCGCATCCTGCACGGAGTCCGTCTTCCCCGAATCCAGCAGCCGCTTTGCCTCCACGACACGAAGCAGTACATCCGGCACCGCCTTTTCCTTTAATACATAATACTGACCTTTCTCTTTCATGTTCCTCATAATCCTCTTTCTTCTGGTATCCCTCACGAGTGTATGTGTGCAGCACGCTGACACTTGTCCTCATGAGGAAGATAATAACACAAAGAGGCTGCACAGGCAACCTCTTTTGTGAATATCCGTAATAAAATTTAGTTATGGAAGCTATTCTCCCTTTAAAACTTGCGGCTTCCTCCGCCGTGTGATCTGCCACTGCTGCTCGTGTGCGTCGTGCTTCTTCCGCTGTGCGAGGAGGAATGTCCTCCACTGCTGCCGCTGCTCGTTGAGATCCTGTGATGCGTCGTCGTCTGATTCACCAGACGATCTTCCTTGACGCGCAGATTGACCTTGGAATTCTGCTGGTAAGCGTAATAATATCCCTTTCCGCGCACCTTGTAACTGTTGCTGATCGTAAAATAAATGATGCAGCCGGCTCCGATGGCGACCGCCAGCACGCCGAAGATCTCCCCAAGCGTCAGAACATGGTATCTGGAAATCTTCCCCGTCTCGGAGTCATAATTATACTGTCCCTCTGAAATGCCCTTTTCGTAGTAATTCTCCACACCGGTCAGCATGGAATGCATACAGCCATTGTAATCGCCATTGCTGATCTTCGCGTACGCGGCATCCAGGATATTGTCAATTCTGGAATCCGTCAGATACCGGATCGCAATGCCGCAGGTGGAAATCGTGATCTCACGGTTATCCATATCGATCAGTAACGCCACACCGTCTTCCTGTTCTGTGGAATGTTCATCAAAGAAATCATCCGCGTAGGCGGTCGCACTTTTCCCCTGTGCATCATCTGTCGTGACCGCATAGACATTCCAGCCGGATTCTTCCATAAAGGAGGCAATCTCATCGTTCAGGTCTGAAATCTCATCTGCCGTCAGAAGTCCTGCCGCATCGTACACATAACCATCCGCTGCATCCTGCGCCGCGTCCGCCTCCGCCGCCAGTGCCGCACCGCTGCACGGAACAAGACACACCAGGCATACCAGACACCACAGGAGCGATTTTTTCATCTTCTCTACCATAAGAAATACCCTCCTAACAGTCCGAATACCAGAATGCCAAGCGCTATCAACAGACTGGTGAGCGCAAGTCTCGGGCGGTCAACCGGCAGATCACCGCAGATATTTCCATTCTGTCCGTTCATGGAATAGTAGTATACTTTTCCGTCTCTGCCCTTATATGTAATCGTCCATACCGGAAGCAGCACATACGACCAGATTTCCTTCTTCGGTGCAAAAAAGGTATTCTTGACCGATACGCTGTTGTAGCCGTTAATGGTATCGCGCATCAGCTTTTCCGCGCTCTCACGCATGGTATGCTGCATCTTGCCCTGCACCGCATTCTGCTCAATATCCCTGCGCTCCGCAAGGAATCCGGAGAGGTATCCCATGTGAAAATCTTTCATCTTGTCATAGGCGTATGGCATCACACCGCTGGTAAGCTTTACATTTGCCTTCTTTAACGCATTCTCCGTCAGATTGCGAAGCGACACATCGCCCTCACGCTCCACCGCATAATACTTGGTCTCCGTGTACTGGGTATTGCCCGTCGTCCACATGCGCACACTTCTCGCATCTCCCTGCATCTTTCCCTCCAGCTCCACATCGTAGACCCAGTACGGGAAATAGACGCCTGTCATGCTCTCAATCTGCTTTTTGTCAAAAAATGCTTTCGGCACATATTTCTTCTTGCCGACAAAATCCAGGAACTTCTTCTCGGCTTCCTCTCTGCTGATCTCGAACGGAATGATCTTGTTCGGCAGATAGGTACCTTCCAGCCGCTTTCCGAGCACAACCGGATTATGGCAGTAATAGCAGAAGGTTGCCGCAGTCGTCGCGTCCGTCACAATCTCTGCGCCGCAGGACGGACAGCTGTAATACACCGCCTCGCCCTCCGGTTCGCTTTCCCGCTCTCCGGCTGTCTGCTCCGCCGCAGCCGTCTCATCTGCCCGTTCTCCGCCTTCCTGCTCCTGTGCCACAGCGTCCGGCTCCTCGCCCTGCATCGGCTTCATCGCATCCAGTTCTTCCTGCGTGAACAGCGAATTGCAGTATTCACACTTATACTTCTGTGTCGCCGGGTCAAAAATCAGTTCTCCGCCACAGTTTGGACACTTAAAACTGATAATTGCCATCGCTAGTTCCTCGCTTTCCCACAGTTGCTGCAGAACTTTCCGGTATTCGTCTGTCCGCACTCACACGTCCACTCACCGGATACCGGCTTTGGCTTTCCGCACTCGCTGCAGAACTTTCCGGTGTTCACATGACCACACTCGCACGTCCATTCATCGGATACCGGCATCGGTTTTCCGCACTCGCTACAGAACTTTCCGGTATTCGCGTGACCGCACTCACATGTCCAGCCGCCCTGGGCACCTGCCCCCGGTGTCTGTCCTGCCGGCACTGCGCCTGCCGCCTGCATCTGTCCTGCCGGTGCCGCGCCGCCCTGCTGCATTCCTGCATTCGCCTGCATGTCTGCCGGTGTCTGCATTGCACCAAGTCCGGACAGCGTCTGGTTCATGGCATTCATTCCCATGCCGACTCCCATAAAGCCTGCCATGGCACCGTTCGCATTGCTTCCGGCGTCACGCACACCCTCCGTAATATTCTTGACCGCCATACCACGCATGACATTGAAATCGCTTCCAAGCATTGCGCCCTCATTGCGCATGTTGATGAGCTTCTGGGACTCTTCATCATAAGAGATGCCAGCGATACCGACCTTCTGGATCTCCATACCGCGCATCTGGTTCCAATCGGCATCCAGAATGTCCTGCATGTACTTGCCCAGCTCCATTGCCTTGGAAGTCACATAGGAAATACGTGTTCCGTCCGCCGACATCTGGTTGATTGCCGACTGCAGCGCCTCTAAAAACTCTGACAGGTACTGCTCGCCGATCTCATCGTAATTGACACGATCTTTGTTTCTCGGGATCACCTCCGCATAGAACTGCAACGGATTCGTGATCTTAATGGAGTAATTACCATGTGCGCGCAGGAAAAGCTCTGCGTTATAAAAATTATCAAAGTAATTGATCGGGTTTCTCGTTCCAAACTTGATCCCTTTGATCTCCTGCAGATTCAGGAAATATACTTTCTGTGCCGTCGGCGTCTGTCCGCCGTACTTGATACGGTTGAACGTCTCTTTTACAGATTCTCCCAGTTCACCGTTTAGCATGGACGGCAGGGAAGAATTATCTACCTTATAATATCCCGGTTCTGCCGTGTAATCGACTACTTTTCCTCCATCCACAAGCATCATAAACTGGTTGTCATACACGTGAATCACGGAGCCATTGCTCACCGTATTGTTCGTCCCCTTGGTATTCTGTCCTCTCCGGATCAGCACACCACTCGTAAAGACGGTCTGTTCCCCCATGTCATCCGCCTCGAACACCTCGAGCCACTGATCCGCCAGTCCTCCGCTGATCGCACTACCGATTGCCTTGATAATTCCCATAACAATTCCTCCTGTTCTATTCTTTCGTTGTACTCTGACGAGTTCTTATTGGAAGTTCCTGCAAAACTTCATATGCACAGAATCATGCGCAAAAAAATGTATTCACACATGGTGATAATCCACCTCAGAAAAACGTACCATCCGCCAGACTCTGGTGTCTACCGGTACAACCGGGCTGCCGCAGTATTCACAGATCTGCTGTCCAAGTCCCTTCATCGGCGCCCCGCAGTTCGGGCAGTTCAGCCCGAAGGCATTTCCCTCCGTCTGCTGCGCCGCATCCTGTACATAGAGCAGCTCCATATTGTACTTTGTCTGCAGCTTCCGGTCTTTGTATCCCCAGATAATTTTGCCCGCTTTTTCCTTGTAGTGGTAATGCTCTACCGCACTCTGAAATGTGATCACACAAGTGCCGTTCTTTTTTTCGTAATTGGAAATCTCTGTCTGATGAATGCGGATCTGCTCATAGGTCTCACGCACTCCTGCCGCACGGTTTCCCTCAATCTGACGGCTGACCTGCTCCTTCAGTTCATCGGAAGCGCGCGCGACGCTTTCCAGATTCCCCGCCGACACTGCCTGAAGCGCCGCCACAAGCTGCTGCTGTGCGAGCGCCTCAAACTGCTCCAGATTCATTCCCGGGAAATCACGGGAAATCTGGGGTGCAAAAATCCGCGTCATGGAAGCCACCGACTTCGGTGTCTCCTCCAACATCTGTTCCTGGCGCTTATATTCCTCAATCAGACCGCCTTTTCCAAACACCCACTTTAAGGTGCGGATCACATCACTGCTCATCGTCTCCTCCAAGTCCCTTCGGGCAGCCGAGGGAGAGCCACTTCAGATATCCATTCATAAAGATATCCAGCTTGCCGTCCAGCACGCTGTCCACATTTCCGGTCTCCACACCGGTGCGGTGATCCTTCACCATCGTATACGGCTGCATGACATAGGAGCGGATCTGGTTGCCCCATCCGATCTCTGTCACCTCGCCGCGGATTCCCGCCGCCTTCTCAGCATTCTCCTGCTGCTTTAACAGGTACAGCTTTGCCTTTAACATCTGCATCGCTTTGTCCTTGTTCTGGAACTGGGAACGCTCATTCTGGCACTGTACCACAATACCGGTCGGAAGATGTGTGATACGGATCGCGGAAGACGTCTTATTGATATGCTGTCCGCCCGCACCGCTGGAGCGGTACGTATCGATCCGAAGATCGTCGTCATTGATCTCCACATCCAGATCTTCCTCGATATCCGGCATGACATCGCAGGACACAAAAGAGGTCTGTCTCTTTCCCGCCGCATTGAACGGCGAGATACGCACCAGACGGTGCACACCTTTTTCTGATTTCAGATAGCCGTAGGCATTTTCTCCATTTACCTGAAATGTCACGGACTTGATGCCTGCTTCCTCTCCGTCCAGGGAGTCCAGCACTTCCACGCTGTATCCCTTGTCATCTGCCCAACGTGTATACATGCGGTAAAGCATTGCTGCCCAGTCACAGGACTCCGTACCGCCCGCGCCCGCATGAAGCGACACAATGGCATTGTCCCCATCGTACTCGCCGGACAGAAGCGTCTTTGCACGGATGGCATCGTACGTCGTCGTAAACTCCGTCAGCATTTCTTCGATCTCCGGGATCAGCGTGGCGTCATTCTCCTCATATCCCATCTCGATCAGTGTCTCAATATCTTCAAACTGTGTCGTCAAAGAAGCATATGTGGCAACATCGTCCTTCATGCTCTTTAACTCTTTCATTTTTTTCTGGGAGACCTCCGGATCATTCCAGAAATCCGCAGCTTCCATCTCCCTCTCTAACTCCTGGATCCGCTGTTCTTTGTTTACCAGGTCAAAGTGAATCCCTCACTTCCTGCAGCGGTTCCCTGTATGCGTTCAGGGTCACTTTAAATTGATCAAGTTCTACCACAGTTATCACCTCTTTCATTTTTTTCTATTCTTATTGTACTGGAAGCCCCGTCTTTTCGCAATCTTTTCCCACAATTTTCGCAGCGCTGTAAAAAGCAGCAGCCAGATCACCGCTCCCAGCGTATCAATACACACATCCGGGAACCGTCCGGCGCGCCCCGGGACAAACAGCTGGTGGATCTCATCGGTCGCCGCGTAAAGCGCCGCAACCGCAACCGCTGAAATCCCGCACACTTTCCAGTTACCGGAATATCCGCGCACAAAAGCGCACGCCAGCAGACAGAGTATTCCATATTCTGTCATATGCGCCAGCTTGCGCACCGGATAATCAATCCGGTCGGCATATGCTTCCATCTCGCTCTGTGTATATTCTGTTCCTGTCAGATGACTCCATGTTTCCACAATGCGGTAGGCAACCCCACCGCTGACCTGCTCCGATTCCGATGCCGGCTGTGCCGAAAACCGGAAAATCATCACCATACAAAGAAGCAGAAGTCCTCCTGTTATCACACGGTATATCCGAAGCTTCATCCCGTCTCCTCACTCCGATCAGTCGTTCTGTGTCTTCTCACTCAGCACTTCGATTGCCTTCTGCACCTGATTATCGTACTGGATCTCATACTGCTCTCCGTCCGGGTCGAGATACTCATATTCCAGTTCAATGTCCGGATCGATTCCGACACCGTGGATATAGTTGCCGTTCGGCGTAAAATATTTCGCGGTTGTCAGCTTGATGGCGTCTCCGTCTTCCAACGGGAACAGGCTCTGCACAATGCCCTTGCCGAATGTCGTCGTTCCGATCAGCGTTCCGTAGTTGTAATCCTTGATGGCTCCTGCAAAAATCTCGGAAGCGCTGGCGCTGTCCTGATTGATTAACACCGCCATCGGATAGTCAAAATGCGTGTCTCCGCTGGAACGGTACTCCTCGCGGTGTCCGTTCTTATCCTCCGTGTAGACGATCAGACCTTCCGGCAGAATATCGTCAAGAATCTGTACCACGGAATCGACAAGTCCGCCGCCGTTATAGCGAAGGTCGACCACCAGCGATGTAAGCCCTTCCCCTTCCAGTTCCGCAAGTGCCTTCTCAAACTGGTTTGCCGTATCCTTCTCAAAAGATTCAATCCGGATATAACCGATCGTATCGTTTAACATCTGTGAAGATACGCTCGGCAGCGTCACATCGGCACGCTCCACGTCAAACGAGAGATTCTCTCCGGTAGACGGGCGGTAGATCTCAAGATGTACCGTCGTCCCGGCTTCCCCGCGGATCAGCTTCACGAGATCCGTGACATCCATCGTATCCGCCTCGGTTCCGTCCACTGACAGAATTACATCTTCGTTGCGAAGTCCCGCACTCTCGGACGGTGTTCCCTCGTAAACCTTTGTGATTGTGACCTGCATGGTATCTTTATCCTGCGCAAGCCCTGCCCCGATTCCGTAATACTGACCCGTCATGCTGACCTGCGTCTGCGCGTACTCATCCGCCGTGTAGTAAACCGAATATCTGTCATCCAGTCCCTCCAGCAGTCCCGCATACAGACCGTCCTTTAAATCCTGAACATCGGTATCTTCATAATAATACAGATCAACGTAAGCTGACAGTTCGTTGATCTTTGCCGTTGTCTTTGCATCCAGCAGGGTCGTTCCGTCCGTATCTGCCGCTGCATTGGTGATGAGTATCTGGCTTCCGGTAAAGCGGCAGGTCAGATAAATGCCAAGCGCTCCGACGACCAGTGTTCCGCAGATTCCAAGAAGGATGCCGGTTCCCATTCCACGGCGTCTGCGCTCTTTTCCGCCGTCCGGCTTCTGCTCTCCGGTTGTCTCATTTTCTATCATGCCGTTTTGCATATTTTCTCTTTGTTCGTCCATAGTTTCCCTCATTTCTGTATGCTATCCGTAATAAGATATGTAAAAATTCCCTGTCCAAGGACAGGGAATTTCGGTCAATGCCTACGTGTACTTTCTCCATCAGCCGCCCAGGTAACTCCACGGGCTGACGTAACTTCCATTTAAAGAGACGCCGAAATGCAGATGGCTTCCGGTTGAAATGCCGGTACTTCCGACTTTTGCGATCACATCTCCCGCCGACACGGTCTGTCCGGGCGATACCAGCAGGGATGATGCGTGCATGTAGACGGTGTAGAGTCCTCCGCCGTGGTCGATCATCACATAATTGCCCGCCGCACTGCTGTAGGATGCCGCTGTTACCGTTCCATCCGCCGCCGCGATAATGTCCGCTCCCGCCGATGCTCCGATATCAATTCCCTTATGGTTCGATGACGCTCCCGACATCGGGGATACTCTCGTTCCATAATCGCTGGTCACCCGTGTGCTGCTCGGGCACGGCCACCGGAACGCTCCTCCGGTATACGGATGTTCCTCCACCCCGGCTGCCGCTTTCTCCGCTTCCGCTCTCTTGATCGCCGCAATCAGTTCTTCCTGCGCCTGAATCTCCGCCGCATAATAGTCGGCGTCGCTCTGCGCATCTTCAATATCTCCCGAGATGTCCGCAAGCTCCGACTCCTTCTGCCGCATCATAGCGGCAACAGTCGCTTTATTGCTCTCGACCGTCGACTTGAGTGCCTCCAGATCGGTATACTCCTGCTCCAGCTGGGCTTCCAGATTCACAATCGACTCCACGGTGTCCTGGTACTCGGTAAGCTTTTGTCTGTCATAGCTCTGTATCTGTGCGATATAATCTGCGGAATTTAAAAATTCAGAAATGTTTCTGGAAGATAAAAGCGCCTCCAGATAAGAGGTCTGCCCGTTCTCATACATAAACTGGATCCGCACTTTCATATCCGCGTACTGCTGGGCTTCCCTCTCTTTGGCTCCGGCAAGCTCGTCCTTCGTCTCCTGGATATCCTCGCTCTTTGCCGTCAGCTGATTCTCAAGATCCGTGATCCGCGCGGATATATCTATCAGCTGCTGGTTCAATTCTGTTACCTTGCTCTCGATATCACCCTTGGAATCCCTGAGATCCTCAATCGTGCTCTGCGCCTCTTTGAGCGCTTTTTCCAGCTGGGCTTTCTCGTCCTGCGCCTCCTGCAGGGATTTTGTGGAAGCGGCGTCCTCCGTCACTTTCTCTGTGGAAGCCGACGATGCCTGGATCGGTATGCCCGCCGCCAGCACCAGAATCAGTCCGAGCGCTGTTATTCTTCGTATCATTGTAAACTTCATGTGTTTCCTGTATGGCATCTTATCATTATACCCTCAAATGCTTGCGAATTGTGATGCGGCTTCCGATAAAACCGATTCCCACACCCAGAATCAATGCCACCGGGATCAGATTATGGAAAATCTCGTTCACGCTAAGGAACTTCATCATATTGCTGATAAAGCTGAACTTATCGCTGATGTACATTACAATCTTCCCGTACAATGCGTACAAAATGCCAAGCGGAATTGCCGCTCCGATCAGTCCGATTACAATACCTTCGACCACAAACGGTGCGCGCACAAAATAATCCGTCGCTCCGATCAGCTTCATGATCGCAATCTCTTCCTTGCGGACGGAGATACCGACCGTGATCGTATTGCTGATCAAAAAGACGGCAACACCGAGCAGGATCAGGATGACGCCCGCCGAGATGTACCCGATCAGACTGTTAAAGTCGGTCAGCGTGTTGGCCACCTGCTGGGACTGCTTTACTTCACGCACTCCATCGACAGACTTCAGGTAGGTAACCAGCGAGTCCTGCATCGATATATCGTTCATGTAGATGGCATAGCTCGCGGAATTCGCCAGCGGGTTATCGCCGGCAAAACTTGCAGCCGCCGCTTCATTTCCCTCAAAGTAAACTTCCTTGAAGCTTTCCCATGCTTCATCCGCTGAGATAAAGTCATAATGTGATACTTCCGGTCTCTCCGAAATCAGCTCCCCGATCTCCTCGATCCGCTGATCCGAGATTCCCTCATCAAACAGCACTGTCACTGCCACGCCGGACTCCGCATCCTTCACCATGGACTGGAAGTTCACGACAATCATATAGAACAGACCGAACAGGAAAATGCATGCCGTCATCGTGGCAATCGACGCCAGTGAGAACAGCTTGTTCTTCCAGATATTCACGATTCCCTGCTTAATTGTATAAAAAAACGTACTAATCCGCATAGTCGTCGTCACCTCCATCATCCAAGAAATCATCAAACAGATCATCGTCCTGTTCGACAGAGGTATCCTTACCGTAATGATCCGAAGCGGTATCGTCTACCACAACGCCTTTTTGCATCGTGATGACACGCTTATTCATCGCTTTCACAATCTCCAGATTGTGTGTTACTACAACCACCGTTGTCCCCTGTTCGTTAATCTCCTCCATCAGCTTCATAATCTCCCATGCATTATTCGCATCGAGATTACCGGTAGGCTCGTCCGCCAGCAGAATCTTCGGCTTGTTAATCAGCGCGCGCGCAATCGCCACACGCTGCTGCTCCCCTCCGGAAAGCTGTCTCGGGTATGAGCGGTATTTTGCCGCCAGTCCCACCATCGACAACAGTTTTGGAACATTTTTCTTGATGGAGCGGTTGGATTCGCCAATGACCTTTTGTGCAAAGGCTACATTGTCATAAATATTTCTATCTTTTAACAATCGGAAATCCTGAAAAACCACCCCAATGTTGCGGCGGAATTTCGGGATTTGTCTTCGTCTGATTTTATTTAATTTTCTGCCATTGATTGTAATGGTTCCCTCCGTCGGTTCCAGTTCCTTCAACAGGAGCTTGATCAGCGTCGACTTGCCCGAACCGCTGTCACCGACAACAAATACAAACTCTCCCTCCTCAATGTTAAGACTCACGTCATTAAGTGCAGGAATTCCCGCAGAGTACGACTTGCTGACATGCTCTAACTTTATCATGAAATTACCTCATTTCTGTATGCATCTCCGATGGTTCCGGAGAATCAAATGCTCTGTCCCATCCCATATAGTCTACTCAATGTATGCAGTTGTTGCAATACCCGTATGCAAATTTTAAGAATTAGTAGTCCAGAGACTCCATATACTTCATATATTTTACGACCATCAGTGCGATCTTGAACGTGATGGCATCCTCGAACACACGCAGATCCAGTCCGGTGCTCTTCTGCAGCTTATCCAGACGGTACACTAACGTGTTGCGGTGGATGTAAAGCTGTCTGGAAGTCTCTGATACGTTCAGGCTGTTCTCAAAGAACTTGTTGATCGTCGTCAGCGTCTCCTCATCGAAATCATCCGGGGACTTATTGTCAAAAATCTCCTTGATGAACATCTTGCACAGCGGAATCGGCAGCTGGTAGATCAGACGACCGATACCGAGTGTGGAGTAAGCGATTACATCCTTCTCCTCGAAGAAGATCTTGCCGACATCAAGTGCCATCCGCGCCTCCTTGTAGGATCTGGATACCTCTTTGATCTCGCCGACAATCGTTCCGTATGCCACATGAACGTCGCTGTCCGCATCCGCACGGAACAGGTTGACCATGCTCTCCGCGATCTTGTTCAGCTCCTCGTAACCTTCGTTCTCGCCGACTTCCTTCACAACGATAATATTCTTCTCGTCGACTGCTGTGACAAAATCCTTCGTCTTCGTGCCGAAGATTCCGCGGATCTTCTCCAGTTCATTGCCGTCCTTGTCGCGGTTCGTCTCCACAATGAATACCACGCGGCGCACCTCGGTGTCGATGTGAAGCTTCTTGGCACGGTTATAAATATCAACCAGCAACAGGTTGTCGAGCAGCAGGTTCTTGATAAAATTATCCTTATCGAACCGCTCCTTATATGCTACCAGAAGATTCTGGATCTGGAAACTGGCAATCTTTCCCACCATGTATACATCATCGCTGTCTCCGCTTGCCAGAAGAATATACTCAAGCTGGTGCTCATCAAATACCTTGAAAAACTGATATCCGTTCACCACCTGGCTGTCTGCCGGTGACTCCACGAACGCCTGCGCCGGCTCAATGTACTGATCCGCCTCCGGAAAAGTGGCTGCTAACACCTTCCCCTCCACATCAATAATGCACAGATCTATTCTGGTGATTCCCTTTAATCCATCGATTGTATTCTGAAGTATTTGATTTGAAATCATAAGCTCCGCTCCTTCTCATCCTGCTTCTGCTGAAACTCTTCTGTCCGGTCACTGTGTTTCTTCCCTATGAGCAACTTTCACAATAAAAAGCCGCCTTTCTACCTCGGAACAAAAATATCTAAGCTATATTTTAATGCAAAACAGCAAAAAAAGAAAGAGGAAATGCATTTTTTTTATGCATTTCCTCTTTTTCACTCCGCTTCCCCGGACTTTTCCTGATCCTGATACTTGTTCATACTGTTCTTCAATCTTCCCAGATGCAGCCGGTTCTTAACGAAACTTCCAAGTCCATGCTTTTTTCCATGAACGCCGAGTTCTCCCATGCCGAACCATATGGTCGCGCTCATCTTATCCTTATGCTCCGCGAAAAAATGTTCCTGCAGCGGAGACGGCAGAATCGAAACGATCACATCCGGCGTCGTCGCATTCATCTCATTGATGACGGCATCCAGATTCCCCACACAATTTTCCAGTGCATATTCTCCCGCCAGAATCAGCTTCGGGAATGCTTCCTGCAGTTCCGCTTTGACCTTCTGCACGTCCTCCTCCGTCTGTCCCAGCACAAAAATGCTCCGCTTATTGCGCTCGATCCTCCGATAGAATTCATATGAAAAATCATTCTGCTCCGTCTCCTGCACACGCTGCATGCTGTCCGCATCCGCCGCCTTTAAGATCTCCTTCTCCCCAATGACGGAAAGATCCAGCTCCGAGATCACGTTGTGTACCACCGGGTCCGTCTCTGACGCAATCAGCATCTGCATGGAAATGTTTTCGATTGTATTTAAAACATCATTACTCAGATAGTTCTCGACCTGCCGCATCGATTCCCGCACGGTATAGTTGTCAAGACCGATCCCCATAATATCTATTTTTTTAATCATTGTGCACCTATATCATTACCATTATTTGAAAAAACATACCTTCGTCTGCGAAAGATATGTTTTTAGTATAGCAAACTTGTATTCGTATTTCAAGATTCTTCCATTCCGGTCAAATTTACAGACTTCTTTTACTGCTTTTTTATAATTATTTTATATTTGAAATGTCAATAACTTTTCCAAACTTTCCACGAAATCGGACAACTTTATTATTTCTTCACAAAACAGACATTCGATTATTTTACTATGTAAACCAGATTTTTTTCCCACTTTTCTGTGGATAATGTGAATAACTTCGTGTATAACTCGATTTTTCCTGTTTTTCCGTTTCTGCATTGTGGATAACTTTTTTGCAATTCACACTCATTTAGTCAGTTTTCCTTTTTCATTTTTTACTATTTGTGCATATTGTATAGACTGTGCCTTTTGTCCTATTCCTTCATTTTTTGCAATAATCCTGCGTTTTGGGGTGCAATATTGAGAAAATCATGTCCCTTCGTTATCAGGCAGAATGTAGCTGAAAATCAAAAGAGCTTCCTCTTCTCTTCCTCTTCTTATGACGCAAAAATGGGACTATCACAAGTGATAGTCCCATTTTATATTCTCGTTTAGAAAATTCTTCTTACACAGATCGGGCTGCGGTAGGTAACACTGGAGTAAGTGATACCGCTGGACGGTGTGCTGGCATGCACGATCGTTCCATTTCCGATATAGATTCCAACATGTCCGCTGTAACATACAATGTCACCCGGCTGTGCAGATGAAAGGCTTACTTCATAACCACAGCCTCTCAACGCACTGGATGAATGCGGAAGACCAATTCCAAATGCTGAATACACACTCATAACAAATCCGGAACAGTCCGTTCCATTCGTAAGGCTGCTTCCGCCATATACATACGGATTACCGACAAACTGACATGCATAGCTTGCAACTGCCTGACCGTTTGAACTGGTCGGTGCACTGTAGGATGCGCTGGAATCTGAGGAGCTGGATGAACTGGATGAACTCTCAGAGTTCTTCTTTCTGGCGCTAGCTGCCGCCGCTGCCGCCGCCTCACGCTCTGCCTCTTCCTTCGCAAGACGTGCTTCCTCTTCTGCTTTGGACTCCGCCTGTACATACTCTGTCGTCAGTGTGACATAATCGGTGGATACATAGCCGTCTCCCTCTTCTGTCGTCACAAGTGCCCAGCCCGGAATGGACTCATCGGTTACCACGAGGTCATCCTCGATCGGAACCATGGTTAAAACCGCTGCGTCTGTGGACGGCTCCGTACGCACATAAAGTGTTGTCGTCGTAACTTTTGCATAGCGGGTACTTACAGACTTTGCAAGTTCCTCATCACCGGCAACCACGTACTCACACTTCACATAACCGGTGACATTGCCGGAGGTGATCTCATACCAGCCATCCTCTGTGGTCTGTAAAATTGTTGCCGCTGAATTATTGTAAAGCTTACCGACTACCTCACTCTCTGTGTTTGGCTCGGTTCGCACGTTTACGTAGTTATCTACCTGCGCAATGGCAATGTCTGCATATTCGGACTCTACCACCGGTGTCTCATTCTCGCTTACCTGTTCCTGCTGCACTGCTGCTTCCTGCGCCACTTCCTCATTGCTTGCAACCAGACAATCTGCCACTGCAAGCGAAACGCCTGCGCTCGGGCTGCTGCTTCCCGTTCCGACTGCCACTGCTTCTGCTGTGGTAGCAACGGACACACCCGCAACCGGTGCTGCATATATCATAGATACAGGATCTCCTGCCAATAACATTCCAGTCAATACAATCCCTGTAGCTCTCAGTGTTCTTCTGTTCATGAATGCCTCCAACGGATTTATTACAAATTTGTTACATTTATTACATGGTTATTATAACAAAGCGTCTATATGATGTCAACCCGCTATATTTTGTAATACTCCGCGGATTTTACACAATATTTTCTTTTTCGACACGTCTTTTCCACAATCTGCGCCATTTTCCGACAAATCCGGGTTACATATGCTCCCAGATTTTCCCTTCCTGCTGCTGCCTTATGCCTTTCCGGTTTTATAATTTGTTGCATTTTTCATAATTGCCATTCTCCTCCATCTGTGGCATAATAAAGCTATCATAAGAAGGAAAGGTGGGATTCGTATGGATTTTTCCAATGTTGATCTGGCGCTTGGCACACTGACGGCCTACGACTCCGGTTCTTCTGTCAGCTCCGGCAGTCTCGCCTATGCAGTCGGCACGGCCGTTCTCAGCCAGTCATTAGACCTGACCCAGCAGATGGGCGCCTCCATGATTCAGATGATGGAACATTCGGTGAACCCGGAGCTCGGCGGCAATATCGATATGTACGTATAGGGATCATGTAACAGATGCTCTCTGAAAAGAAAAGACGCGGCACACGATGTAACAGTGTGCCGCGTCTTTTTATGTTCCAGATCTCCTCCGGCAGTCTCAGGTATTCCTGTTCCTGTCGCAGCAATTATTTGGTAGCAATCGCTTCGATCTCGAGCATAACGTCCTTCGGAAGACGTGCCACCTCAACGCAGCTTCTCGCCGGGTACGCGCCCTCGAAAAATGTCGCATATACTTCGTTGATCGCTGCGAAATCATTCATTTCCTTAATAAATACGGTTGTTTTTACCACGTTCGCCATGCTGGTGCCTGCTGTCTCAAGCAGATGGGACAGATTCGTCAGCGCCTGCTCTGCCTGCGCCACAGATCCCTCCGGGATCTCGCCTGTTGCCGGTACAACCGGAATAATACCGGATGTGTATACCATGCCGTTTACCTCAATCGCCTGGGAATATGGTCCGATCGCTGCCGGTGCCTTGTCCGTGCTGATTACATTTTTCATGCTGTATTCCTTCTTTCTTATAGTCTGTCAGTTTCATCTATCATAGCACACCTGAAACAGCGATGCTACTATAATTTGCGGATTGCGCGCTCCGTAATCTCGATGCGGCGCTCCTTGTACAGTCTGCCGACCGCACGCTTGAATGCATTTTTGCTCAGCCCCGTCTCACGCATGATGACTTCCGGTGAAGCCTTGTCCGTAAACGGAAGCACGCCCGCGAATTCCTCAATCACTTCCATGACCTTCTCGGCGTCCGCATCCATCTGCAGATATGCCTTTTCCCGCATCGTGATGTCAAGCTTGCCGTCCGGCTTCACCCCGGTGACCTTCGCCTCAATCACATCGCCGATCTGAAGATGGCTGCAGTCCTCATGTGCCGGTATCATCGCCGAGTAGCAATCATCCACTGCCACAAACGTTCCGAAATCATGACCGAACTCGTAGATCCGTCCGTTTACCGTGTCTCCTTTTTTATAAGGAGAATCCGTCCGCATCAGGTCGTCCAGCTTTTTCATGCTGGCACAGAGTCTGCGGCTCTTCTCGATGTAGAGCGTCACCAGAAAATCATCCCCCGGCTGCACCTTTTTCGTCATCTCTTTATATGGAAGAAACAGGTCTTTTTCCAGTCCCCAGTCCAGGAACGCACCGATTTTTCCAATCTCGGCAACCTCAAGCACCGCCAGTCCGCCAAGCGTCAGTTTCGGCTGGTTGGTCGTCGCAATGATGCGGTCCTTGGAATCCTTGTACAGGAATACTTCGATCTCATCCCCGAGCTTTGCGTCCGCCGGCACCTGCTTCTGCGGCAGAAGCACACGCGTCTCATCTCCCTCATGCTCCGCCAGATAGACTCCAAATTCTACTTTTTTGATCACTTTTAACTTCTGATATTCGCCTAATTTCATCTCGATCCTCATTTTCCATCAATTCTTCTCTGCCGCCGCAAATTCCACGATCGCATAGATCTGGTCTCCACCGTCAGTCAGCACCACCGTTATCTTTTCCTCTGCCACCGCAACAACCGGATACAGCACGTCGCCCAGCATTGCCGCACGTCGGTACTCTGCCCGCACGCCGCCGATTGCAAAATCCTCCGGCACAGATTCCTTTGCCACCAGAATGTATTTCCCGTTGTTCATGTGGTGGTTGGTGTCAATAAAAAATCCCGCCACCGGAACCGGCGGCATCTCAGTTCCGCCCTCCGGAACCGATAGCTTTCTCGCGCCCCACTCGCCCGGCAGTTCTTCTCCGATCTCCGGTCGGTAGGCATCCGCCACTTTCTCCGGGATACGCATCGGGCGCATCCGTTCCATATCCATGTAAACCCAGACAGAATTCGCAAGCACCAGTTCCTCTCCCTGTCCGTTCGTGATCCGGAAATTACGGTATCCATAAAATCCCTTAAATGCATACGGCCATGTCTCCACGCAGATTTTCTCTCCCATAACCGGGTAACGTCTGATCTTAATCTCCCAGGAAGACAGTACCCACGCCTGCTTCTGCTCTGCCAGATATTCCACGCCGATATTCATATCTTCCGACTGGAAGGTGCAGCAATCCTGCAGATAATCCATCACCGCCGGCAGTGTCAAATGCCGTTCGCTGTCCACTTCACTGTAACGTACGCGACTTTCAAACTGATACATGGAGTCCCTTCTTTCAATGCCTGTGTCTGTTATTATCGTAGTAATAGTAACACAGGGGGACAGGTTTTTCAATGATGGGACGCAGATGCCGGATAAAGAAAAGACCTCATGAACATCGTTCATGAGGTCTTAGAAGCAGGGCTACAAGGATTCGAACCTTGAAATGACGGAGTCAGAGTCCGTTGCCTTACCATTTGGCGATAGCCCTAAGTGCTGTCAACAAAAGCTATTATAACAGGTCGGCAGAAAAAATCAAGTGTTTTTTTCAAAAATTTCGATTTTTTTGTCTACGAGTGCGTACAGCACCTTCTCGCCCCAGGAAATCCGGGCGCTTCCGTTCGTCGCCTCCACGATTTCTTTTTCGACTTCCTGCTGCTGTTCTGCCGGAACCATAAGCTGAAGTTCCACTTTTTCTGTATACACAGTGTCGATCAGCGTGAGGTTCTGCTGCGCGATCAGATACTGCAGCTTTCCAAGCCCGGTATAGTCCGTGCCTACCGTAAGCTGTATGCCTTCCTTCTTATCTATAATGGTACTCGACGCAAGCCCCGCCTGCACGGCTCCCTGATACGCCCGCACCAGACCGCCGGTGCCGAGCAGCACGCCGCCGAAATACCGTGTAACCACGACCGCCACGTTGTGAATCTCCTCCCGCAGCAGCACATCAAGCATCGGTCTGCCCGCCGTCTGCGCCGGCTCACCGTCATCCGAACAGCGGCTTAACTCCTGCCGGTCTCCGATCACAAATGCGGAACAGTTGTGTCTGGCGTCCCAGTATTTTTTCTTCATCTCCGCGATGAATGCCACCGCCTCCTCCTCCGAGGCAACCGGCCGGACCGTCGCTATAAATCTGGACTTCTTTTCTACAATCTCACCCTCGCCGCCGATATACACTGTCTTCATATGATCCACAATCCCGCCACCCGGGTCCTTTCCCTTCGCTTTCCACTCTTTTCAAATAGTAACACGGCAGCTTTCTTTTTTGCAATACGAATCCTTAAGAAACTGTGAAGAATGTCCGTATTTTCAGTTTTTTCTTTATTCTGACACAGTTCTTTGGTATAATACATTGATGGTGAATCAGAAAAGGAGGCCTACTATGAATTATGGAAAGAAACGTACTCGGAAGCGCGAGCATGAACTTGCTTCCAAGGGTACCATGATTCGCAAAAAATTCAACGTAATTTTTTGTAAGGCATTGCTTATATGCTTTTTTGCAGTCGTGATTGTCGGCGGATGCTCCGCGTTCGGAGTGATCTCCGGAATTATTGCTTCCGCTCCATCAATCGAAGATATTGATGCAACCCCGACTGGATACCTTACGACCGTGTTGGACAACCAGGGCAACCAGACCGCAACGCTCGTTGCATCCGGTTCCAACCGTAAATACGTGACGATCAACGAGATTCCGATCAATCTGCAGCATGCTTTTGTTGCGATCGAGGATGAGCGTTTTTACGATCACAACGGTATCGATCTGCAGGGTATTCTGCGTGCAGGATTAAAAGGCGTCGCATCCGGTTTTCATTTTTCGGAAGGCGCAAGTACCATCACACAGCAGCTGCTCAAAAATACCGTGTTTACCCAGTGGACAAGCGAACAGTCAATGGCGGACAAGTTCGAGCGAAAATTCCAGGAACAGTACCTGGCTCTCCAGCTGGAAAAGGTTGTGGACAAGGACTGGATTCTGGAAAATTACTTAAACGCAATCAACCTCGGTCAGAATACGCTGGGCGTCGGCGTCGCATCGGAGCGCTATTTCGGAAAAGATGTCTCGGATCTGACGCTTTCCGAATGTGCCGTGCTCGCGGCGATTACCCAGAGCCCGAGCTACTACAACCCGATCACACACCCGGATCACAACAAGGAACGCCGTCAGAAGGTCTTGAACAACATGCTTGACCAGGGCTACATCTCACAGAGTGAGTACGACGAGGCCGTTGCGGACAATGTGTATGACCGGATTCAGGTCGTCAATGTAGAGTCGCAGGATGAGAATATCAATTCCTATTTTGTAGATGAAATGACGGATCAGATCGTTCAGGATATGATCGACCGTCTGGGCTACACGGAGACGCAGGCTTACAAAGCTCTCTATCAGGGCGGACTTACCATCGAGTCCACGCAGGACCCGGATATCCAGAATATCTGCGATGAAGAGGTCAACAATCTGGAGAACTACCCGACCGATCCGAAGGTATCCTTCTCCTACCGCGTATCGATCCAGTCCCCGGACGGCACCATCTCAAATTACAGCCAGCAGACGATGCTTTCCTATTATCAGAAGTCAAACAAGAACTACAGCATCAACTTTGCCAGCGAGGATGACGCCCGCGCAGCGATCGAGCAGTATAAGATGGATCTTATGCAGGACGGAGACGTCGTTGTGGATGGCAGCGAGACGCTTACCTTTACCGTCCAACCGCAGGCTGCTTTAACCGTCATGGATCAGTCCACAGGAGAAGTGAAGGCACTCGTCGGCGGACGCGGCGACAAGACGGCCAACAAGACGTTAAACCGTGCAACGGACACCACAAGACAGCCGGGTTCCACCTTTAAGATTATCGCTGCCTATGCACCTGCACTGGACGCGGGAGGTCTCACACTTGCCGATGTCCAGGATGATGCGCCGTACAATTACGGTTCCGGACAGGGCGGAGCGGTCAATAACTACGACAAGCGCTACCGCGGTTTCACCACACTGCGCGAAGGTATCATTGATTCCATCAACGTCGTAGCGGTTAAGACGCTGGCGCAGATCGGTCCTTCCCTGGGTTACGATTACATCCGCAACTTTGGTTTTACCACCGTCGGCATCGACGAGAGCGGCAACGAGACACTGGCACTCGGAGGTCTCACCAACGGTGTCACCAACCTGGAGCTGACCGCCGCTTACGCCACCATCGCCAACAGTGGAACCTACATCAAGCCAAAATTCTATACAAGAATTCTGGATCATGACGGAAATGTACTGCTTGACAATACGGCACCGGAATCGCACACCGGCCTGAAGGAGACCACTGCATGGCTTCTGACCGACGCCATGAAGGACGTCATGACAC
>OJLA01000591.1_pt1 | contig 29159 bp, 26 predicted proteins | sample 1596611 | NCBI WGS metagenome assembly OJLA01 (sample SAMEA4350168, study PRJEB24818) | metagenome | biome: human; feature: gut; material: faeces | place: Denmark | collected 2013-09
TTCCGCTATTTTGGCGGTCTGCTGCTGCGGCAGGGCGGGGAAGTGGGCTTCCACGGCTACAACCACCAGCCCCTCGTTCTGCCACAGACCGAGTACGCCTGTCTGTACGACTACAACCCATGGCCCAGCGCCGACGCCATCGTCGCAGCCATGGACGAGCTGACGGCGTTCCAGCGGGCGGTCCTGCCCTATGCCGCCGGTTCGGTGTATGTGCCGCCGTCCAATATCCTGTCGGCGTCTGGCCGCGCGATCTTGGGCAGCCGGGTGCCGCAGGTGCGCACCATTGCCAGCTCCTATCTGGAGGACGGCACCGACCTGCCCTATGTGCAGGAGTTCGGCGTGGCCGAGGACGGCGTCGTGGAGGAGCCGCGTATCGTTTCGGGCAGCATGGTGGGGGATACCTATATGCGCACCGCTGCGCTGAGCGAGTTGAACCTCCACTTCGTCAGCACCCACTTCATGCACCCGGACGACCTGTTGGACGTGGACCGGGGCGCGGCGGAAGGCTGGGAAGTGTACAAGACCGGGCTGGAAGACTATCTGAAGTGGCTCACCGCCGCCGCGCCTGCCCTGCGGATGCAGACGGCGTCCGAGTGCGCCGGGGCCATCCAGCGGTTTTCGGCCCTGACCGTCCGCTTGGAGAGTGAGGCCGATGCTTGGACGCTCCGCCTTGGCAACTTTGCGGATGAGGCATGGCTGCTGTTCCGGGCCAACGGCGGCACCCCCGGCAGCGTGTCCGGCGGGGAGCTGACCCACCTGACCGGAAATCTCTACCTGCTGCGGGCCGACGCGCCCATCGTGACCATGGAACGAAAGGAGAAATGAAGGATGCGGGTCTGTCTGGTGCTGGAAGGGTCCTATCCTTATGTATACGGCGGCGTGTCCACATGGATGCACGGCTGCATCCGCGCGATGCCGGAGCACGAATTCGTCCTCTGGGTCATCGGGGCAAAAGCGGCCGACCGCGGGAAATTCGTCTACGAGCTGCCCGCCAATGTGGCCGAGGTGCACGAAGTCTTTCTGGACGACGCGCTGCGGCTGCGCGGCGGTGCCCCGCCGGTGCACTTCACGGCCGAAGAATGCGCGGCCCTGCGGGAGCTGGTGCGGCTGGGGGCGCCGGATTGGGAGGTGCTGTTCCGCCTGTTCCACGAAAAGCGGGCTCACCCGCTTGCCGTTTTGCAGAGCCGGGAGTTTATGGCGCTGTTCACCAAGCTGTGCGAGGAGGAGTACCCCTACACGGCCTTTGCGGATGCGTTCCACACCGTCCGCTCCATGCTGCTGCCGGTGCTCTGGCTGATGACGGGCGAGGTGCCCGAAGCGGACTGCTACCACGCCATCTGCACCGGGTACGGCGGGCTGCTGGCGTGCCTTGGCGGCAGCGTCCGCCACCGCCCCGTCCTGCTCACGGAACACGGCATCTACACCCGTGAGCGGGAGGAGGAGATCATCCGGGCCGAGTGGGTGGCCCCGGATTTCAAGGCCCGATGGACGCGGTTCTTCTACATGCTGTCGGAACAAATTTACCGGCAGGCGGACCGGGTCACGAGCCTGTTCCCCCGCGCCCGCAGCATCCAGATCGGGATGGGGTGCGAACCGGGAAAGTGCATCGTGATCCCGAACGGGGTGGACTACGAAAAATTCTGCGCCATCCCGCCCAAAGCCGAAGACGGATGGGTGGACATCGGGGCCGTGGTGCGGCTGGCCCCCATCAAGGACATCAAGACCCTGCTCTACGCTTTTCTGGAACTGAGCGCCCGGTGCAAAAATGTCCGGCTGCACATTCTGGGCGGCGTGGACGACGAGGAATACGCGCGGGAGTGCTACGCGCTGGCCGAACAATTGGGGCTGGAGAACGTCCGCTTCACCGGGCGGGTGGACATTGCGGCCTACCTGCAAAAGCTGGACTTTACCATCCTGACCAGCATTTCGGAAGGCCAGCCTCTCTCGGTGCTGGAATCGCTGGCGGCGCGCCGCCCCTGCGTGACCACCGATGTGGGCTGCTGCCGGGAGCTGCTGGAAGGGACCCCCGGCGACACCCTCGGTGCGGCAGGGTTCTGCGTGCCGCCCATGTACCGGCAGGGGCTGGCCGACGCCATGGAGAAGCTCTGCGTCAGCCGCCCGCTGCGGCAGCGGATGGGGGCCATCGGCCAGCAGCGGGTGGCGCAGAGCTACCGCCACGAGCAGATGCTGGCGCGGTACCGGGCTCTCTACGCCGAAACGGCAGCCACGGCGCAGAAGGAGAAGGAAACGGAATCGGAGGAACTATGGCTGGAATTGGGTTCGAACTGAAAAAGCTGTTCCGCCGCAAGGGGATGCTGGCGGGGCTGCGGGCCTACGGCTACGCGGGCATCATCTGCACCGGGCCCATGCTGCTGGGGGTGCTGCTCCAAGGGGGGCTGCTGCTGCTCTGCGGCTGGGCGGGGGCACCCCGCGCTGCGCGGGACCTCCTCGTCTGTATGGTGACCTACACCCTCCTTGCCTCGCTGACGGTGACGAGCTTTTTCTCGATGCCGGTCACCCGGTTCGTGGCCGACCAGCTGTACGAAGAGCGGGCCGAGCGGGTGCTGCCCTCCTTTGCGGGGGCGTGCGCGGTGCAGCTTGCGCTGGGCTGTGGGGGGTACGGGGCGTTTTTGCTGGCATCCGGCGCGACTTTTTGCCAAGGGCTGCTCTGTCTGTGGCTTTTTGCAGAGCTTGTCGTCTGCTGGACTGCCATGAGCTATCTGACCGCGCTGAAGGAGTACCGCGGCATCCTCATCGCCTTTGCGGCGGCGGTGGGCGCGGCCTTTGGGGCCGGGTGGGTGCTGGTGTTTTGGCTCGGCGTGCCGGTGGTGGAGGGCTTCCTCGCGGCCACGGCGCTGGGTTACGGCGTCATGCTGGGGCTGGATGTGCGGCTGCTGTGCCGCTTTTTCCCGGAGCGGGAGGGCAGCCCGTGGCGGTTTCTGCGCTGGGTAAAGCGCTACCGCACCTTGGCGCTGACCGGTCTTTTACTGGATCTCGGCCTGTTTGCCCACCTTGTGATCGTCTGGCTGGGGCCCCTCGGCGTGCAGGTGAAGGGGCTGTTCTATGGTGCCCCTTATTACGATGTGCCCGCTCTGCTGGCCTTCCTGAGCATCCTCACCACGACGGTGAACTTCGTCGTCTCGGTGGAGGTGCAGTTCTACCCGCGCTACCGCACCTACTACAGCCTGTTCAACGACGGCGGCGTGGTGGGGGATATCAAGGCGGCGGAGGAAGAAATGCTGGCCGTGCTGAACCGGGAACTGTACTATACGGCCCTCAAGCAGCTCTTTACGACGGCGGCGGTCATCTCGTTGGAAACGCTGGTGCTGGGGTATCTGCCGCTGGGCTTCAATGACCTGATGCACGGCTGTCTCCGCACCCTCTGCGCGGGGTATGGGCTGTATGCGGTGGGGAACACCGTCCTGCTCATCCTGCTCTACTTTACCGATTATAAGGGTGCGCTGGGCGCGGCGGCAGCCTTTGCGGTGCTGGCCGGGGGCGGCACGGCGCTTTCGCTCCGGTTCGACCCGGCGTTTTACGGCTTTGGCTTTCTGGCCGGGGCGGCGGTGCTGTTTCTGGCCGCGCTGCTGCGGCTGGACTGGTTCACCCGGAACCTGCCCTACCGCATTCTGGGCCAGCAGCCTCTCGCGGCTGCGGAGGAAAAGGACAAGGAGGCTTGAAAAATGCAAGAACGGAAACTCCCCCGCCGCACGGTGCTGCTGCTGGGGGCCGCGCTGGCGGGGTGGTGCGCCGGGTGCAGCGTGCTCCCGGCGGAGGAAACGGCGTCTTCCGATGGATTTTCCACCGCCAAGGCAGAACCGGTGGAAAAAATGGCGGACACCGGCTTCCATCTGCGGGATAACGACGCGCTGTACACCGTCTACGACGACAGCGGCGTGGTGACCATGTACCTCACCGTGACCCGCGGCACCGAGGCCGAAAACACCGACCACACATGGGAACAGATCAATTCCTACTCTGCCTACGATTACGAGGCCATGCAGGTGCCCCGCTATCAGGTGGAGGGGCTGCTCCAAGTGGGGGATGAAAGCGGCCCGGCGGCTTCGGAGGTGGGTTACGGCGAAACGGTCCCCAACGCCACGGTGCAGATCCGGGGCCAGACTTCCAGCCGGAATGCCCAGAAAAACTACAAGATCAAGCTGAAAAAGAATAAGGGGAGCTGGCGGGGCCAGCGGACCGTGGCGCTGAACAAGCATCAGGGCGACGGGCTGCGCTTCCGCAACAAGATGGCCTATGACCTCATCCGGGGCATCCCGCAGATGATGGGGCTGCGCACCCAGTTCGTCCACCTCTACGTCAAGGACAAGACCCAGACCGCTGGGGCCTCCTTCGTGGATCACGGGCTGTACACCCAAGTGGAGCAGCCCAACAAAACGGCCCTCCGGGCGCACGGGCTGGATGAGAACGGCCAGCTTTATAAGGTGAACTTCTTCGAGTTCCTGCGCTATGGGGAGGTGATCCGGCTCAAGACCGACCCGGCCTATGACAAAACGGCCTTTGAGCAGCTTCTGGAGATCAAGGGCAGCGACGACCACCAGAAGCTCATCGAGATGCTGGACATGCTGAACGACGAGACCTCCCCGATGGAAGACCTCTTCAAAACGACCTTCGACACCGAGAACATCGCCTACTGGATGGCGTTCCAGATCCTGCTGGGCAACACCGACACCCAGAGCCGGAATATGTATCTCTACAGCCCGCTGAACAGCAAGCGGTGGTACATCCTCGACTGGGACAACGACGCCATGCTCTCCCGCACCGAGTGGGAGTACCGCAATTACTCCGACAGCCTGAGCTGGGAGCGGGGCGTCAGCAATTACTGGGGCAATGTGCTCTTCCGCCGTTGTCTGCAGACAAAGCGCTTCCGGCAGGAGCTGGACGCCGCCATCGAAGAATTGTTCCGGTACTTCAGCGCGGACCGCATCGGGGAGATGACGGCGCGCTACCGCAGCCTTGTGGAGCCTTTCGTCTGGCAGCAGCCGGATCTTCTCCACGAGCCGCTGAGCCGGGAGGAATACGACAGGGTGGCGAACAGTCTGCACAAGGAGATCACCGAGAACCGGGAAGCGTACCGGGAAAGCCTGAAAAAGCCCATGCCTTTTTACATCGGGGTGCCGGAGCCGCAGGGCGACGAACTGCGCCTGATGTGGGACGCCTCCTTCGACTTTGCCGCCGAGGACATCACCTATACGGCGGAGCTGGCGAAGGACTACCGGTTCACCACGACCTTCTGGACCGAGGAGAACATCCGGCTGCCGGAAACGGTGGTCTATGCCCTCCCGGCGGGGCACTACTTCCTGCGGGTGCGGGCCGCAAACGAGTCCGGCTATACGCAGGACGCTTTCGACTACTACGTGATGGAGACCGGCAAAGCCTACGGCATGAAGAGCTTCTTCGTGGAGGCCGACGGCAGCGTGACGGAGGATTTTTACGATGAGTGAACCGCACGCAGCCGCCGTTTTGCAGCGGGCCGCTCCGCCGAAAACACGCCGGAGCGAAGTGTACCGCCACGAGCTGAAGTACCGCATCTCGTATGCCGAAAAGGCGGCGCTGGAACTGCGGCTGGCCCCGCTGCTGCGCCGGGATGCCCACGCAAAGCCCGGCGGCTACCGGATCCGGAGCCTCTACTTCGACGACTGGTGGAACTCCGCCTATGGGGAGAAGGAGGCCGGGGTCTTCCTGCGCAAAAAGTACCGCATCCGCATCTACGACGGCAGCGATGCCGTCATTAAGCTGGAGCGAAAAAAGAAGGTGGGCAGCTACATCTATAAGGAAGATGCCGTCCTCACCCGCGAGGAAACGGAGCGCATCCTGCGGGGGGACTACGGCGTTCTCCTCGCGTCGCCCCAGAACCTCTGCCGGGAGTTCTATGTGGAGTGCGTCTCCCATGTCCTGCGTCCCCGCGTCCTCGTGGATTACGAGCGGGAGGCGTGGGTGCTGGACGAGGGGACCGTGCGCATCACCTTTGACCAGAACGTCCGGGCCGCTGTGGGCGGCTGGGATCTGTTTGACCCAAAGCTCCCCACCCTGCCGGTGCTGGACCCCGGCACGCTGGTGCTGGAAGTAAAGTTCACCGAGTTTCTGCCGGAAGTTCTCCGCCAGCTCCTGCCGCCCAAGGCGCAGGAGTGGACGGCCGTGTCCAAATATGTCCTCTGTGCGGACAAAACGGCCTACCGCCACGGGTTTTCCGGCTGGAACGACTAGAAGGGAAAGGAAGGCAGCTATGAGTGTCAAGGACTTTATCAAGAAATCGGTGCTGGAAGGCTTCAGCCCGTACAATGTGCCCCAGATGGCGGGGGCCCTACTGGCGGCGCTGGCCATGGGGGTGCTGATCTACTGGGTGTACCAGCGGTTCTACGCGGGGGTCATCTTCTCCCGCAGCTTCGCCATGACCTTGGTGGGCATGTCCGTCCTCACCTGTATGGTCACGCTGGCCATCAGCTCCAATGTGGTCATCTCGCTGGGCATGGTGGGCGCACTGTCCATCGTGCGGTTCCGCACGGCGGTCAAGGACCCGCTGGACCTGCTCTATCTGTTCTGGTCCATCACGGCGGGCATCACCACCGGCGCGGGGATGTACCTGCTGGCCGTGGCGGCGTCGGCGGTGATGATCGGGGTGGTAGTCTTCCTCTCCCGCTGGCAGACGGCGGGCCGCAGCTATGTGGCGGTGCTCCACTATCAGGGCGAAAAGCCCGGCGACGAGATCGTCCGGGCGCTGGGGCGGAACAAGTTCGCCGTCAAATCGAAGACCCTCCGGGCCGAGGGCACCGAGCTGGCCGTGGAGGTCTGCTGCCGGGACAACGCCAGTGAGGTCACCGACCGGCTGCGCAGCATTGAGGGCGTGGAGGACGTGACCATGATCCAGTACAATGGCGAGTACCATGGCTGAGCGCCGGACCGCGGCGGCCGCAGCCTGTCTGCTGCTGGCGGGGTGTCTGCTCTGGGCCGGGCGGAAGCACACGGCGGTGTACCAGCCGGACGAAACGGCCTTCCCCAATGCGCAGATCGGCTATGCGCCCGGTGTGCTGGATACAGGCCCGGACGAGCCGGCTGTGGCCCTGCGCTACCTCGGCCTGACGTGGCGGGAGTTGGAGCCGGAAGAGGGCGTCTATGCGTGGGAGGCCATCCAGCAGACCTGCCACCTCGATGCCCTGCGGCAGCAGGGGGTGCATCTGGTCCTCCGCATCCTCTGCGACGAGCCGGGGGCGGAAGCCCACCTCGACATCCCGGATTGGCTCTACGAAAAAACCGGGAACGGCAGCTGGTACGATCTCTCCTACGGCAAAGGCTACTCCCCCGATTACGCCGACCCGGCCTTCTTTGCGGCCCACGCGGCGCTGCTGCGGGCGGTGGGGGAGTGGTTCGGGGCCGATGGCTTTGTCAGCTATGTGGAGCTGGGCAGCCTTGGCCACTGGGGCGAGTGGCACGTAAAGTCCGGCGAGGGGCTGGTGCCCCTGCCGGAGGAAGCGGTCCGTGACCGGTATATGGCCCTGTATCGGGAAGCTTTCCCGGCGGCAAAGCTGCTGGTGCGCCGCCCCTTCCGCGGGGCGGCGGGGCAGGGCTTCGGCCTGTACAACGACATGACCGGCCACGCCGGGGACACCGCCGAGTGGCTGGGCTGGATCGAAAACGGCGGCTGGTATGAGGGCGACCCGGCGGGCCTTTCGCCCATGCCGGATGCGTGGCAGACCGCCCCCATCGGCGGGGAACTTACCAGCCGCATCTCGATGGAACAGCTTCTGGAGACCGGCCTTGACCAGACTCTTTCCCTCGTGAAAGGATCCCACATGAGCTTCCTCGGCCCCAAAACGGCGGATGCCGCTTACCGGACCGGGTACGACGCGGTGCTGTCGGCCCTCGGCTACCGGCTGCGGGTGACGGAAGCGGCGTGGCGGCGGGTGCCGGGCGGCATGGAGCTGACCATTACCCTTGCGAACGAGGGCAGCGCCCCCTTTTACTGGGACTGGCCGGTGAACCTCTACGCGGAAACGGCAGAGGGCACCACGCTGGAAACGGTTCCGCTGGGCATCTCGCTGCCGGAACTGCTGCCGGGACAGACCCGGACGGCAAAGGTCAAACTCACCGCCCTGTCCGCATCCTTCTGGGAAGAGCGGGACCGGCGGGTGACCATGGGCATCGTGGACCCCATGACGGGCCGGGATGCCGTCCGCTTCGCGATGCAGACGGCGCAGGAAAACGGCCGCGCTGTCCTCTTTGCGGGGGTCTGAACACAAAAAAGCCTGAGACTTGTGAGGGCAGGTCTCAGGCTTTTTTGCTGCCTTGCGGCAGCGATTCAGGAATATAGGAAATGGAGAGTGTCAGAGATCAAAGGATGCGCACCCGGATGACGGCGGGGATGGCGGAAAGCTTTTCGGCCAGCGCCGCATTCACGGCACCGGTGGCATCCAGCATGGTGTAGGCCATGTTCTTTTTGCTCTTGTTCACCATGTTTTCGATGTTCAGGCCCGCTTCGGTGGTCAGCGCGGTGATCTGGCTGATCATGCCGGGCTCGTTTCTGTGGATGATGCAGATGCGCTTGCCGCCGGCGCGGGGCTGGACCACCTCCGGCATGTTCACCGAGTGGGTGATGTTGCCGTTCTTGAGGTAATCGCTGATCTCCAGCGCGGCCATGACGGCGCAGTTGTCCTCGGCTTCCGGGGTGGAAGCGCCCAGATGGGGGGTGCAGATGACGCCCGCCTTGCCCAGCAGGGCTTCGGTGGGGAAGTCGGTCATGTAGCCGGAGACTTTGCCGGCCTCCAGCGCGTCCAGCAGGGCGGGGGTGTTCACCAGCTCGCCGCGGGCATAGTTCAGGATCTTCACGCCGTCCTTGCACAGGGCAAGGGTCTGGGCATTGATGGTGTCCTTGGTGGTGGGCAGGTAGGGCACATGGATGGTGATGTAGTCGCACAGCGGGAGCATGTCGTTCAGGTTCACGCAGTGGTGCACTTGGCTGCTCAGGTTCCATGCGGCGTCGATGGAGATGTAGGGGTCGTAGCCGTAGACCTCCATGCCCAGCGCAATGGCGCAGTTGGCCACGCGGGAGCCGATGGCACCCAGACCGATGACGCCCAGCGTCTTGCCCTTGATCTCGTTGCCCACGAATTGCTTTTTGCCCTTTTCCACGCTCTTGGCCAGAGCGGGGTCGCCCGCAAGGCCCTGCGTCCACTGGGCGGCGGCGGGCACATTGCGGCTGCCCGCGATCAGCATCCCGATGACCAGTTCGGCCACGGCGTTGGCGTTGGCACCGGGGGTGTTGAAGACCACGATGCCCTGCTCGCTGCAGCGGTCCAGCGGGATGTTGTTCACACCGGCACCGGCGCGGGCAATGGCCAGCAGATTGTCGTTGAAGGCAGTGTTCAGCAGGTCGGCGCTGCGCACAAGGATGCCGTCCGGCGTGTCGGTGTCCACCGAGACGTCGAAAAGGTTTTTATTCAGCTTTGCCAGCCCCACCGGGCTGATGGCGTTGAGCGTTTTGACGGTATACATTAGGCGTTCTCCTTCCGAAACTTCTCCATGAAATCGACCAGCTTGTCAATGCCTTCGGGGGGCATCGCGTTGTAAATAGAAGCGCGCATACCGCCCACAAGGCGGTGGCCCTTCAGGTTGACGAACCCGGCCTCCGCAGCCTCGGCGCAGAACTTTTTGTCCATGTCGGGGTCGGGGCTGGTGAAGGTCACGTTCATGGTGCTGCGGTAGCGGTGCTCCACGGGGTTTTGGAAGAAGTCCTGCCCGTCGAGGTAATCGTACAGCACCTTGGCCTTGGCCTCGTTGATCTTCTGCATATTGGCAAGGCCGCCGATGTCGTTTTCGAGGTACTTCAGCACCAGACCGGTCATGTAGATGCACCAGCAAGGGGGCGTGTTGTACATGCTGTCCTTCGCCAGCAGGGTGGTGTAGTTCATCATGGTGGGCACGGTGTCCGCCGCGTGGCCCAGCAGGTCGTCCCGCACGATGGCGATGGCCATGCCGGCGGGGGCAACATTCTTCTGGACGCCGAAGTAGATGCAGCCGTACTTGGTCACATCCACAGGCTTCGAGAGGATCATGGAACTCATGTCCGCCACCAGCGGCACACCCTCCACCTGCGGCACCTCGACGTACTGGGTGCCGAAAATGGTGTTGTTCTGGCAGATGTGGATGTAGCTGGCGTCCTTGTCGTAGTCGATGGCGTTGACGTCCGGGATGTAGGTGAAGTTCTTGTCCTTGCTGGAAGCAACGATCTTCACCTCGCCGAACTTGGCGGCTTCCTTGGCGGCCAAGTTCGAGAAGTTGCCGGTAACGAGGTAATCGGCCTTGCCGGTGGTCATGAAGTTCAGCGGCACCATGGCGAACTGCTGGGTCGCACCGCCCTGAAAGAAACCGACCTTGTAGTTGTCCGGGATGTTCATCACCCGGCGCAGGGTGGCTTCGGTCTCGGTGATGATGGCGTCGAACCACTTGCTGCGGTGGCTCATCTCCATCACGCTCTGGCCGCTGCCGCCGTATTCGAGCAGCTCGGCCTGTGCCTGTTTCAGGACTTTTTCGGGCAGCATGCTGGGCCCTGCGCTGAAGTTGTAAACTCGTGCCATAATGAACTCTCCCTTTCCTATCAAGTGCCGCCCGGATGGTCGGCGGCATTGTGCTCTGGATTTGTCCGTAGTATAATGGTTTTGGGGGTGCGAAAACAAGAGCATCTTTGCACAAAGATGCGGTATCTGACCGCATCCTGAAAGCACAGAACACACAAATGTCCTTGACGTAAATACAAAAATAAAGACATTTGTAAAAATATGCCGAAAGACCCGCATTCTGCCTGAAAAATGCGGCTTGCGGGAAACGAAAAAAACTGCTATACTGGTCAAAACAGAGACAAATGTAAAATCAAAAAATGGAAGAGGTGATGGCAGTGTATGGCCTCTCGGACAGCCTGAAACCGCTCTCGGCAGCGGAGGAACAGGTGCTTCTGGCCGTGTGGAGCTGCAAACCGCCCGCATCCCGGCGGGACATCGGGGAGCGTCTGGCCGAAAAAGGATGGAAACCGGCCACGGTGCTCAATTTTCTCTACCGGCTGGAAGCGAAGGGCTGGGTGAAGAGCGGCAAGGACCAGAACCGCAACATCTACACGCCCACCATCACGAAACGCGCCTACAGCGTCTGGATCATGCGGGAGCGGCTGGACGCCGTTTTCGGCGGGGATGTCGCCGCCGCCGTCCGCGCCCTCGTCAGCGAGAGCGGCTGCTCCCAAAGCCAGCTCGAACAGGCCATCGCCGTGCTCGAAGAAAAACACGCCGAGGCCGAGGAATATGATCTGTATGACCCCTACGGCTAAACCTCTCAGTCTCGCCTCTGGCGAAACCGAACACTTTGCGGGGAATGCCAAGGCCTCCCCTACTAGGGGAGCTGGCAATGCGAAGCATTGACGGAGAGGTTGTACGAAGGAAGACGTAAGATGAGGAGAAATAGATATGACCTGCAAAAATCGCGCCAAAAACTGCGGCGGGTGCCCGCTGCTGGAAGTTCCATACCCGGAACAGCTGAAACAAAAAGAGGCAAAAGTCCGCGCCCTGCTGGGCAAGTACGGCCCGGTGCACCCCATCCGGGGGATGGAAACGCCGACCCATTACCGCAACAAAGTGATCTCCACCTTTGCAACGGGTTCTGGTGGAAAACTGGTCTCCGGCATCTACGCCGCCAAGACCCACAAAGTGCTGCCGGTAGAGCGCTGTCTGCTGGAAGACGAGGTGCTGGACACGGCCATGGAAGCCGTCCGCGCAGCGGCAGCGGCCTGCAAATACCAGCCTTACAATGAGGACAAAGGCACTGGGCTGCTCCGGCACTGTCTGCTGCGCCGGGGCGTCGCCACCGGGCAGGTGATGGTGGTGCTGGTCACAGCCCAGCCGGTGCTGCCGGGCGCGAAAAACTTCGTCCGCGCCCTCCTCGCCGAGGCGGAAAAGCGCAGCGTCCCCGTGACGACCGTGGTCCAGAACTACAACCCCCGCCGCACCAGCGTCGTGTTGGGCGAGCAGGAAAAGGTGCTATACGGCAAGGGCTTCATTCTGGATACCCTCTGCGGCAAGACCTACGCCCTCAGCCCCCGCAGCTTTTATCAGGTGAACCCGGTGCAGACGGCGGTGCTGTACGGCCTTGCCGTAGATGCCGCCAAGCTGACCGGAAACGAAGTGGTGCTGGACGCCTACTGCGGCATCGGCACCATCGGACTGACCGCCGCCGACAAGGCAAAGCAGGTGGTGGGCGTGGAGCTGAACCGCGACGCAGTGCACGACGCCATCGGCAATGCCAAGCACAACGGCGTGAAGAACGCCCGCTTCTTCGCCGCCGACGCGACGGAGTGGATCAGCGCCGCCGCGGCTGCCGGGGAGCGGGCCGACGTCATCTTCATGGACCCGCCCCGCGAGGGCTCGACCCCGCAGTTCATCGAGAGCGTCGCCCGCATGGCCCCGAAGCGGGTTGTCTACGTCAGCTGCAACCCGGAGACCATGGCCCGCGACCTCGCCCTCCTGACGAAAAAAGGCTACCGCGCGGAAGGCTTCACCCCGGTCGATATGTTCCCGAACAGTGAGCATATCGAGGTGGTATGCGCCCTGTCCCGACAGGAACAACGGAAGCAAAGCCGCCGATGAAGCGTTCCGGGGGCCTTTGGCCGCGAAAATGTGAGAGAACGCGGACCGTGGTTGAGAAAGGCACTGCAACGTGATATACTAAAATAGCATATACATGCCTTGATTACAGAAATCCAAAGGTGAAATGTCTTACAATGAACGGTTATTTTTATGTATTGACGGCCATTGACCTTTTTGTGCTGAGCTTCATGTGCATCCTCACAAAGTTCAGCGAGTCCCTGAACAAGAAGCAGAAACGGGGATTTTTTCTGGCCTTTGCGCTGATCGCGGGGATCTCGGTGCTGGAGGTGGTGACGCTGGCGGTGGATGGCGCACCGGCGGGCTACCGTTGGCTGAACATCCTGTCCAACTATCTGGGGTTCGGCCTCTCCCCGGCGGTGTCCCTCTGCCTAGTGTACGTCATGGACCGAAAAAAGATGGTGAACTTCTGGTTCCGGGCGGCCGTGTGCTGCGAGGGGGGCTACCTGCTGTTCCTTGCCCTGTCCATCCCTGCCGGGCTGGTGTTCTCCGTTAGCGAAGACAACGTCTATTCCCGCGGGCCTTACTTTTGCATTTACATCCTGATGTACCTTGCGGCCATCGTGTACCTTTCGGCGTCCACCATCGTCACGGCGCGGGAGTTTCAGAACCGCAGCCGGGCGCTGATCTACCCCCTGATGCTCTTTCTGACCATCGAGACCATCATTCAGGTGGCCTTGCCGAGCCTCCACGTTACATGGCTGTGCGTTACCCTGCTGTCGGTGTTGTACTTTATTTATTGCAGTGAGATGTGGAACCAGCTGGACGCCCTCACCGGGCTGCTGAACCAGAACAGCTACCTGAACCGCACCGCAGAGATGCGCCGCAGCGGCGGGGTGCTGGTGGTGTTCGATGTGGACGACTTCAAGCAGGTCAACGACCGCTACGGCCACTTACAGGGGGACGTCTGCCTGGCCGAGATCGCCCGCTGCATCAAAAAAGCCTATGCCCACTGCGGCTACTGTTACCGCATCGGCGGCGACGAGTTCTGTGTGCTGCTGAAAAACGCAGACCGGGAGGCCCGGTGCGCGCAGGAATTTGAGCGTCGGCTGGCACTGCGGCGCGAGGTCGTGCATTGTCTGCCCAGAGTGTCCATGGGGTCGGCACCCATTTCGGGGGAGGATCTGCTGGCTGTGAAAGATCAGGCCGACCGGGAGATGTACCGCTGCAAAAAGGCTCGGAAGGCTGCGATGGAAAGGGCCGGAAGCGGAAGGCCCTGATCCATAGGCTGTACAAAAGGGGAGAAAGCCATGAACGATTTTTCACACTTGAAAAACAAGCTTCTGGCCGAACAGATCGAAGATCAGATCTATCACTACATTCTGGATACCCCCATCGAACCGGGGGCAAAGCTGCCCAATGAATTCGAATTGGGCGAAAAGTTCGGCGTGGGCCGCAGCACCATCCGGGAGGCACGGAAGCATTTTAAGATGATATAAGAAAACGTGGGGAAGTATCTGTAAAAGGTACCGCCCCACGTTTTTTGGTTGTTGGGATTCACTTCATTCTTCGCAGGCGGCGCACAAGGTCGGATGCACTGTACAGAACATGAGCCACCGACACAGCATCCTCGCCCACGATGTAGAACACCGAGTAGTTGTCCACCAACATCTGCCGCAGCCCTTGGGTGCGCTCCGGCTCGCTTTCCACTAGCGCACAGCGTTCCGGCAGGATGTTCAGCGACTGGATGGCTTCCGCAATGCGGTTATACTGCCCCATAGCCGTGTCAGGCTCCAGCAGGCGGTCAGCAATGTAGCTGTAAATCTGCTCCATATCACTAAGGGCTGCATGGGAAATTTTTACGTCATACTGCTTCATCTGTGCTGTTCCCTGAACTGTGCGAATGCGCTTGCAGCATCCACGGTATCACCGTTCTGAATCTCCTTAATGCCCACCTGCAAGGCTGCATGAAGCTGGTCATCGGTCATGGTGTCAGCGTTCAGAGCCGCAGGAGCTTTCGGCAGGGACAGAGAAAAGGGGATGCCGCCCGTCAGCGTGATTTGGCGCAGGTACATATCAATGGCGGTCGCCATCGGGATTCCAAGCTGCTTCAACACATCCTCGGCTTGTTGCTTGACGGTAGGGTTCACACGAAGATTGAGTGTCATCGTTTTTTCCATGGTTATCACCTCGATTTTATTGTAACGTATTTTGCGTTGCAGGTCAACATGCGATGCGAATGAAAATTCTCCACCGTATGCAAAATAGGTCAGAAAGGCTACGGAGTTTAGTAAGGAGAAACAGGAGGCAAGAAGAGATGGCTCGGAATCACGAGTTGATCGTCTGGAGGAACTTGAACCATACGATGCGGGCAATATGACGCTTTCACTGGGAGGCGACCTTGGTTCATATTTTATACAGCCGGATTGGAAGTACATGGAGAACTATATGCAATCCATTATTAAAAATGCCGAACTTGATTTGAGGGCAATCCAGACGATATTCTGAGATATGGTGGAGCGGCTGCTTGCGGCTGGCTGGTGTCTGCGAAATTAGACCATCAAGTGTTTATTTTCAAATTGTTCAAAAACCTCACAAAGAAACTCCATTTTTATCCGGTACAATGTAGACGTACTTAAGAAGACACTGTCCCCCGCGAATGCGAGGCAATAGCCAATGCGGCGGGCAGACTACCAACCATCTCCTGACAGCCGCAAATGTTTGGGAGTTCTCATATACAGGCAGCGCCGCTTTCTCCTCCTTTCCACGGCGCTGCCTGTTTTAGATTCTGCGCAGCAAAAAGCTCTCCGTTTCAACCGAAGCAGAGAGCTTTTTGCATATTCGGGATCTGGTGTTCAGCGCAGGTCCCGCAGACGGGCGGCGGGGAGGGTGGAACTCAAAAACGTCCACACAGCGTCCTGACTGTCGTTCACGAGGTAGGCTTGGGTCTGCTGGACATAGAGGTAAACGGCATCGGGGGTGCGGTAGGCGATGTGGAGGTCCTGCCACGGGTACTGGTGGCTGGGCTCCGGGCGGTCCTGCTCGCCCGCCATCCAGACGGCAAGGCCGGCGTCATCGAACCGGAGGCGGTAGAACGGGCGGGGGAGGCCCAGCTTTTTGATGGTGGTGCGCAGGTCACGGAAGAAGGTGTAGAAGTACACGGCCGGGAGCCCCAGCGCCACTACGGCCAGCACCACAGTCAGCAGGGCGGCACCTTCCCGCACGCCCACCTGCGACAGGCAGATACAGGAAAACACCAGCAGGATGGCCGTAAAGGCCAGCGGGCGCCGCCAGCGCTTCTGGTGGCGGAACAAGTCGAAGGAGCGGAACTTGTGGAACGATGCGGCGTCCATGGTGATGGAAACGCTGATGGGCTGCGACATGGATAACATCTCCTTTTTTAGGCATAGTACCATATTTTTTTTCGCGAGGCAAGCGCAATCTTGCGCAAATGGCAGAAAACGTGGTAGAATAAGACGATTCATGGTTTGAAAATTTTGCCGGGAGGGGAAGAAAGTGCATCGACAAAGTACGCTCAAGCAGCGGATGATCCTGTGTCTGGCAGCATTTTTTGTGGCCTTGGCGGCCCAGATCGTGCTGAGCTTTTACCAGTCCGGCACGGTGCTGCGGGAGCTGGACGACCAGATGGGCAACTTCAATGCCATCAGCCGCTTTCAGAACGGCGTGGAGCGCAGCCTGACGGCGCTGGACGAATACCGCTGGGAGTACGGCGACACGGATGCCTTCTTGACAGAGCTGGACAGCGCTTTCTCTACGATGAACGCATGGCTGTGGCGGATCGACGGCAGCCTTGACACCGTGAGCGAGGAGCAGTATCTGCTCTACAGCGCCGTCTGCACCACCTATAAAAGCTACGCAGCCCTCATCGACGAGGTGAAGGCGGATGTTGCCGCCGGGGCCGACGCCCAAGCAGCCCAGCTCTATTATAGTAAAGTCTCGCCCTGCGGCGGATATCTGCGGCAGTATGCCCAGCAGCTATTGAACACCGCCATCTCGGACGCGCAGGGCACCTACATGACCGTCTCGGAACTGAGTAGCCGGGTCAAGTGGGCCCAGACCGTCGTGGTGGGGCTCTGCCTTGCGCTGGGCCTTGTGATGGCGTGGTCGCTGATGCGGCTGCTGACGCCGGTGCAGGAGATGATCGGGGCCTCACAGGCCGTCGTCCGGGGCGAGCTGGACACGCCGGACATTCCGGTGCCCCGGCAGGACGAGATGGGCCGGTTGATCGACGCATTCAACCGGATGAAACACTCGATGGCCCAACAGGTGAACACCCTGCGGGAGAAAAACGAGATGGAACAGGCGCTGCACCAGCAGAAGACACAGGCGCTGGAACTGCAGAACCGGATGGAGCGGAGCCGTTTGCAGCAGCTGCGCAGCCAGATCGACCCGCATTTCCTGTTCAACACCCTGAACGTCATCCTGCAGACGGCAGGGCAGGAGACGGCCTACCGCACCCAAGCGCTCATCACGGCGCTGAGCCATCTATTGCGGTACAGCCTGATGAGCAACGACGAGCAGGTGCCCCTCTCCCGCGAGGTGCGGATCGTGGACGAGTATTATTCCATCTACCACGTCCGCTTCGGCGAGCGGGTGCAGATGGAATGGCGCATCTCGGACTCCATCGACCTGACCGAGACGCTGGTGCCCTCGTTTATTTTGCAGCCCATCGTAGAAAACGCCTTCAAGCACGGCATCGCCCCCAAGGAAGAGGGCGGCCGGGTCCGCATCCGGGTCAACCCGCTGCGGGACAAGGGGCTGCTGTATATCAGCGTCTGCGACAACGGCGTGGGCATTGCGCCCGAACAACTGCACGAATTGCAGACGGCGCTGGAATCCCCCGACGAGCGGTGGGAGCATATTGGTGTGTACAACGTAGCGGCGCGGCTGCGGCTGCTGGATCAGCGCTGTGCGTTGAAAGTTCGTTCCCATCCGGGGCGGGGCACGGCGGTGAGCCTGTACCTGCCCCTTGTGGAACCGACAGAAGAGGAGGACTTGGATGATGATTCGCTTGTTGATCGCGGATGACGAGCGGCTGGAGCGCGAAGCTCTGGCAGAGATGGTGACGCGGCGGTTCGTGGAGCACGAGATCGTGCTGGAAGAAGCCGAGAATGGCCGCAAGGCAGCAGATACGGCGATCCTGTGGGGGGCGGACCTCATCCTGATGGACATCGAGATGCCGGGCATGAACGGCCTTGATGCGGCCCGCGCTGTGCTGGCGCAGCGGCCCGGCTGCAGGGTCATCTTCGTAACGGCCTACAGCCTGTTCTAGTACGCCCATGAGGCGGTGCATCTGGGGGCGTGCGACTATCTGCTCAAGCCGGTAGACCCGGACGAGCTGGAAGCGTCCATCCGCCGGGCCATCCGGCAGATCGAGACCGAACGCAAGCTGGAAGCGCTGGCTCCCATCCAGCAGGAGCAGGAGCCTGAAGCGCCCGCCGCGCCGCAGGAGGAAGGCGGGGACGAGAGCAGCCAGAACGCCCTTGTCATGGCGCATGTGCGGCGGTATCTCGAAGACAACTATATGTTCGACATCTCGCTGGACAGCGTGGGCGAGATCCTGCACATCAGCCCGGCCTACCTCTCGGCCCAGTTCAAGAAATACCAGAAGATGAACTTCCTCGACTGCCTGACCGAACTGCGGATCAACGCGGCCAAGGAGCTGCTGAACGACCCCTTCCGCTCCTCGGCGGAGGTGGCCTCCATGGTGGGCTACGAGGACGCCAGCTATTTTGCCCGCGCCTTCAAAAAGCGGACGGGCGTCACCCCCACCCAGTACCGCCGCCAAGCCGCCAAGGCTGCCAAGGGCGAAAAACAGGGGGCGCTGCTGTGAACCGGAAGCTGACCCGGCGGCAGGTGCTGACCGCCGCGGCCGCCGGGGCGGCGCTGACGCTCTGCGGCTGTAGGCAGCAGGAGCCGGAAGAGGCCAAGCCGGAGCTGATCCTGCGCTACGCCGAGAACCAGCCGGAGGACTACCCCACCACACAGGCGGCGCTGGCCTTTGCAGGGCTGATGGCCGACCGGACGGACGGCCGGGTGAAGGTGGCCGTGTACAGCGGCGGAGAGCTGGGGGCCGAGCAGAGCGTCATCCAGCAGATGCAGTTCGGCGGCATCGACTTTGCCCGCGTCTCCCTGAGCCAGCTGGCCGAATACATCCCGGCGCTGAGCGTATTGCAGCTGCCCTACCTTTACGAAGACGCCAGCCAGATGTGGCGGGTGCTGGACGGCAGCATCGGCGACGATTTTCTGGCCATGCTGGACCAGATGGATCTTGTGGGCCTGTCGTGGTTCGATGCGGGTGTCCGCAGCTTCTACACCCGCGAAAAGGTCACGGATCTGGAACAATTGCAGGGGCTGACCCTCCGGGTGCAGGAGTCGGACATGATGAGCGAGATGATCACCGACCTTGGGGCAGAGCCGGTGCAGGTGGTGTACAGTCAGGTCTATGCGGCCCTCCGCAACGGTCAGATCGACGGGGCCGAGAACAACTGGCCCAGCTACGACGCCATGGGCCATTACGAGGTCGCGCCCTACTTTTTGCAGGACGAGCACACCCGCGTGCCGGAGATTCAACTGGCCAGCACGGCCGCCATCGAAAAGCTGGAAGCCCTTGACCCCTCTTACCCGGAGGTGCTGCGTACCTGCGCGCGGGAGTCCGCCCGCACCGAGCGGCGGCTCTGGGCCGAGCGGGAGGCCCGCAGCGAAAAGGAACTGCGGGAGTGGGGCGTGGAAGTGACCACCCTGCCCGACGCCGAAAAGCAGAAATTCCGCGCCGCTGTCCAGCCTCTCTATGATCGGTTCGCCGATCAGGCGGAGCTGCTGGAGAGAATCAAGGAAAGTTGAGATGAAAGCTCCTTCCTAGAATCTCTCCGGAGAAAACGCTTGGAAAATCGAAATGAATTTTATGTTGCATCCTACTCCTTGTCGAGAACGTCAAATTAAACTATAAAAACTTGTGCATATCATCCAAAAGTAATTTTCACATTCTTTCGAAAATCAGGACATTTTTTGAAATCCCTTGTCCCGGCTTAAAAAATTTGCTAAAGTGTGAACAGTGAATGAACGACGGTGCGGGCCCTGTGCAGGACGTGCCGTCCGGAGAAAATTTTAGGAGGATTTACTTATGAAAAAGATCACTCGTCGCAGCTTCCTCGCAGCAGCCGGTGTTTCCGCCGCTGCTCTGGCTCTGACCGCTTGCGGTGGCTCTTCCAACAGCACCACCAGCACCGCTGCTTCTTCCGCTGCAGCTTCTACCACCGCCGCCCTTAACAGATGGGGAAATGCCATGCGTTTTGTACAATCTGGGCGGCCCGCTGGCGAATCTGATTACCGCATTGCTTTGTGTGCTGGGGATGCGCTTTTGCCGGGAGAACTGGCCGCTGTGGGTATTGCTTCAATTGTTCGCCATTGTGGGGATCGGCATGGGATTGACGAATGGCATCCCGTTGCGGGGCAGCGTCCACAACGACGGCGCAAATGCCCTTTCACTGGGCAAAGACCCGGCGGCGCTCCGTTCGCTGTGGGTGCAGTTGAGCGTCAATGTCCAACAGGCCGAGAGTGTCCGGCTGAAGGAGATGCCGGAGACATGGTTTGCCCTACCGACGGACGCTGAGATGCAGAACAGCATGACAGCAGTGCTGGCCGTTCTGCGAGAGAACCGCCTGATGGACGCCCACCGCTTCGATGAAGCTGCCGCCCTCATCGACCGGCTGAACACGGGTGCCTATGCGGTGATGCCGCTGTACAATAACATGCTTTTGTGCGACCGGCTGTACTGTGCGCTTTTGCGAGGCGAGGATGCGTACAAGTGGCTGGCCGAATGGGAGACGAAGCCGATGCGGCAGTTCCGCAAGCAGATGGCGGATTATCTCACCGTTCTGCGGACGGAGTACGCTGTGGCCCTCCACGCGGGGGACATGCAGACAGCGGAGGCCTTCCGCGTTCGCTTCGAAGTGAGGGCTTCCAGCTACCCCTACCCGGCGGAAGTGCAGTCCGAGCGGGAATTGATCGAACGATTTGCACAGTAATAAAAGAGACTGTTGCGGACTCCTTTCATCACGGCTTCGCTGTGCCAGAGGGAGGTTTGCAACAGTCTTTTCTATAGAAATAGCTTTTTCAGCGTCGTTTCCCGCAGACCCGCCAGCTTATCGGGCCATGTGTTCAGGCGGGCAAGATCGCGGAGGAACTGGGCCTCGGTGAGGTCGGAAGTTGCCGCTTGCAGAAGTACATTCCGTGTAAAAAGAAAAACATTGTCCGAATTGGAATAAAAAATCAGCTCGACATGACCGGAGAAGAGGGAAAACAGCGCCGTGCGCAGCTCGTGGGAGCCGAATAGAGGAACGAGGTCGGAATCTTTCAACAACAGCACGTCTGCTTGTGGAAAAAATTGCAGGGCCGTTTCCCGCAGGGCGGCGGCGTCCGGCCAGCAGGGAGCGGCTTCCGTCATCCGGGGCGCATAGCAGACGAAGGCTCCGGCGTCCCGCGCGGCGGCAATAGCCTTGAGGTGGGTCAACCGGGCGGGGGAGTCCAGCAGACAGCCGGAGGAAAAGCAGAGGGCGAACGCGCCCCGCAGGGCGGCGGCATCCAACTGTTCCGGCGCATACAGCAGCTCGGCGGAAGGGGCGCGGTAGGGGAGAAGCTTCCCCGCGCCGGAGAAGACCACCGGCGTGCGGGCCGCGTCCGTGAAGCAGAGGTGGGTGCAGTCGATGCCGTCGGCGGCAAGCTGAGCTGCCGCCTTGCGGCCGAAGGGGTCGGCCCCCAGTTGGGAGAGGAGCGCGGCGTGCCCGCCCCCGCGGACATAGGCGCGGCAGAACGCAGCGCCCCATCCGCCGACCGAAACGCGGAAGGTCTCGGCCAGCTCCGGCACCGTGTCCGCGCCCAGCTCCACCCATGCCTCGCCAAGGCAGAAAAGCGGCTTTTCCGGCATCTGTGCTCCCTCCTCTCCCGGTAAAATCGAGTTTCAGTATACACCCACAAAAAGTGGTTCGTCAACGGGATCTTCCCTTGACAATGATGGGAAGACTATGCTAAACTTGCGAACTGGTGTAAGAAAAAACAGAAAGGACGTTCCATGAACCTCACAAAGCAGTTTGTTAAGTACGTATCCCAGAACATTTTCGGCTTGCTGGGCACTTCGTGCTATATTCTGGCGGACACCTATTTCATCGCACAGGCGGCGGGCACCGACGGCGTGACCCTGCTGAACCTCTGTCTGCCGATCTACAACTTCATCTTTGCCATCGGCTCGATGATCGGCCTCGGCGCGGCGACCCGCTATGCCATCCTGCGGGCGCAGGGCGACGAGAAGGCTCAGCGGTATTTTTCCAACGCGATCTTCTGCGCCTGCATTCTGGCGGTGCCCTTCGTTCTGGCGGGCATCTTCTGCCCGGACGGGCTGCTGCGGCTGATGGGCGGCGACGCGGGCATCGTGGCGCTGGGCGAGAACTACGCCCGCATCTTCCTGCTCTTTACGCCCTTCTTCATGTGCAACTATGTGGTGGCGTCCTTCGTCCGCAACGACGGCGACCCTTCGCTGGCCATGGTGGCGACGCTGAGCGGCAGCCTGTTCAATGTGGTGTTTGACTACATCTTCATCTTCCCCATGGGGCTGGGGCTGCCCGGCGCGGCGCTGGCAACGGCCATTTCGCCGATGCTCAGCATTGCCATTTGCAGCACCCACTTTTTGAAAAAGAGCAACACCGTCGCCTTTGTACGGAAGGCACCGTCCCTCCGGCTGCTGGCCCAGAGCTGCCAGCTTGGCATCTCCGGCTTCGTCGGGGAGCTGTCGTCGGGCGTGACCACCACCGTCTTCAACTTCCTGCTGCTCCGGCTGGCGGGCAATGTGGCCGTGGCGGCCTATGGCGTCGTGGCGAACTTCGCGCTGGTGGCGACGGCCATCTTCAACGGTGTGGCGCAGGGCGCACAGCCGCTGGTCAGCCAGTGCTACGGCAGGAATGAGATGGCCGGGGCCAAGAAGCTCCTGCTGCTGGGCTGCGGCACGGCGCTGGGGCTGGCGGCGGTGCTGTACGGCGTCGTGTTCGGCTTTACCGATTCGCTGGTGGCCCTGTTCAACAGCGAAAATTCGGCCCTCATGGCGGAGTTTGCCCACAGTGGAATGCGCCTCTACTTCGCGGGTTACTTCTTCGCGGGGTGCAACATCGTGGCGGCGGGCTACCTCGGCGCGGTGGACCGCCCGACGGAAGCTTCCATCACCTCGCTCTGCCGGGGCATGGCGGCCATCGTGGTCTGTTCGCTGGTGCTGAGCGCCCTGTTCGGGATGGCCGGCGTCTGGGCGGCCTTCCCGGCGTCGGAGGCCATCACCTTTGCGCTGACGCTCTACCTGCTCAAGCGGGGGGAGCGGACCGCCAAGGCGTAGAACCTTATTAAATATAGAGCTCCTGCTCCCGCCGGTTCTCTGCCGGCGAGAGGGGACGCACTGCCTGACCGGCCATTGCCCGCCACTGCGCGGGGGATTGGCCGGTCTCTTTTTTGAAGACGCGGCAGAGGTAATTGGCTCCCGAAAAACCGCAGAGGCTGGCGATGACGTCCAGCGTGTACTCCCGGTGGAGCAGCAGCCGCATGGCCGCTTCGATCCGGACCGTGGTGAGGTAGCGCCCCGGCGGCACCCCCACCGCAGCGGTGAAGGTGCGGACGAGGTGGCTCTTGGAGACGCCCAGCCGCTCGCTGAGCTCTTCCACGCCGTAGAGGCCCGCGTAGTTCTGGCGGATGTCCTCGATGGCGGCGGTGACGAGGGGCGGCAGCGCAGGGGCAGCGCTGTCCGCGCCCGAAAGTTCGCACAGCAGGGCAAAGACCAGCTGGCTCGTCATCCGGCCGTGGTGGTCCGGCGGCTCGTCCCCGGCGGCTGCGGCAAGGCGGCCCATCAGCTCGGCGGCGGCAGGGCAGGTCTCGCCGCGGGCTAGGAAGGGCAGCTCGGTAAGCCCGGCGAGGACCTGGGCCGCGGCTTGGCCGGTGAGCTGGACGCAGAGCAGGTGGCAGCTTCCTTCCGGGGCGAGGGCCAGCGGCGCGCGGCTCAAGATCAGGTGTCCGGCGGGGACGCTTTGGGGCGGCAGGAGGAGGGCCGACCCCGCCGCCGACGGCCCCATGGCAGGGAGGGAGGCGGTGCATTTTCCGCTGGAGACAAGGCAGACCCACAGCCCCTCGCCGCTCAGGGTGAAGGGGGCATCGGGCTGGATATCCTGCACCGAAGCAAGCGCGGCGGTGGTGCTCCAATCGTAAATCAATATCTGACACCTCAAATCAATAAAATGCTATTTTATATCATAAAATAATCTGTTATTATAATACCAACGAGAACGAGCACCGTCAAGGTGCCGTAACATAGAAAAATTTTTATGGAGGAAATGACCTATGGCTTCGATCAGCTGCCAGCATATCTACAAGATCTATCCGGGCGCTACCGCTCCTTCTGTTACCGACTTCAACCTTGAGATTCAGGACAAGGAGTTCATCATCTTCGTCGGCCCCTCTGGCTGCGGTAAGTCCACCACCCTGCGCATGATCGCCGGTCTGGAGGAGATCTCCAAGGGCGAGATGTACATCGGCGGCCGCCTGATCAACGATGTCCCCCCGAAGGACCGCGATATCGCAATGGTGTTCCAGAGCTACGCTCTGTACCCCCACATGACCGTTTACAAGAACATCGCATTCGGTCTGGAGCTGCGCAAGACCCCGAAGGACGAGATCGACCGCCGCGTCCACGAAGCTGCTAAGATCCTTGAGATCGAGCATCTGCTGGATCGTAAGCCGAAGGCTCTGTCCGGCGGCCAGCGCCAGCGTGTTGCTCTGGGCCGTGCAATGGTCCGTAACCCGGCCGTCTTCCTGCTGGACGAGCCTCTGTCCAACTTGGACGCTAAGCTCCGTACCAGCATGCGTACCGAGATCATCAAGCTGCACAAGAAGCTGGCTACCACCTTCATCTACGTTACCCACGACCAGACCGAGGCTATGACCATGGGCGATCGTATCGTTGTTATGAAGGACGGTATCATCCAGCAGGTCGATACCCCGCAGAACCTGTACGATATGCCTTGCAACATGTTCGTTGCAGGCTTCATCGGCAGCCCCCAGATGAACTTCCTCGACGGCACCGTGACCAAGAGCGGCGACCAGTACGCCATTGATCTGGGCGGCGACACCATCCCCCTGCCCAAGGAGAAGACCGCTGACGGCAAGCTGGATTCTTACGTCGGCAAGAAGGTCAAGATGGGCATCCGTCCTGAGGATATCGATGATGAGCCCGAATTCATGGCAAAGCATCCTGACTGCCATCTGGAAACTCAGGTCGATGTCTCTGAGATGATGGGCGCTGAGATCTACCTGTATCTGGAGTACAAGGGCAACAAGATGACCGCCCGCGTTGCTCCCACCTCCAAGGCCCGCAACGGAGATACCGTCAGGGTCGCCTTCGATCCGCACAAGGTCCATGTCTTCGATGTGGAGACCGAGCAGACCATCCTGAACTGATCATCCAAGGATCGTTTTTGGTCCTCCTAATAGCAAAAGCCGCTGGGAAGAGATTCCCGGCGGCTTTTGTTGTTATATAGATTACAAAAAAGGAGCTCCGCAAAACTCCCTCCGTCATCGCTTATGCGATGCCACCTCCCTCAATGAGGGAGGCTTTTACAGCTTACTGTTACGCCAAGGCTCCCTCCGAGAGGGAGCTGGCACGGCAAAGCCGTGACTGAGGGAGTTCGATCCTGCGAAAAGATAGAAAAAATCAGACCAGATATCCTTCGAAGCAGTGGAGGTCCTCGGTCTTGACGATGCCTTCCAGATAGAGGCCGTCCTCGCGGTATTCCTCCACCTGCACGCTGCCGCGCTCCCGCATGGGGGCGGCGAGGCCGAGCTTGTCGTAGGGGAGCAGCACCTTCAGGGTGTGCACCCGGTCGCTGAGGGTCTCGTCCAGCTTTTGCAGCAGCTTGTCCAGCCCGTAGCCGGTCTTGGCGCTGGTGAGCAGGATGTCCGGGTCAAAGTTCAGGGCGTTGGGCTTATCGCACTTGTTGTAGACGGTCAGGCGGGGGATGTCGGCGCAGTCCAGCCCGTCCAGAACCTCGTCGGTCACGGCGAGCTGTTCCTCGCGCTGTTCATCGCCCGCGTCGGCAACCCGGACGATGACGTCCGACCACGCGGCTTCTTCCAGCGTAGATTTGAAGGCTTCCACCAGATTGTGCGGCAGACGGGACACGAAACCGACCGTGTCCACCAGCAGCACGGCCATGCCGCTGGGGAGCACCAGCTTCCGGCTGGTGGGGTCCAGCGTGGCAAAGAGCATGTCGGCCTCGGCGACGCTGGGGCCGCAGAGGGCGTTCATCAGGCTGGATTTGCCCACGTTGGTGTAACCCACCAAGCTGACCACCGGCATTCCGGTCTTGGCGCGGGCCTTGCGGCTCTCGCCCCGGCGCTTTTCCATCTCGGCCAGCTTTTCGGCCAGCGCGTCGATGCGGGCGTGGACGTGGCGGCGGTCCAGTTCCAGCTTGGTCTCACCGGCACCGCGGCGGGCACCGCCACCGCCGCCACCGCCGCCGCCCTGACGGCTCAGGGCCTCGCCCATGCCCTGCAGGCGGGGCAGGCGGTAGCGCAGCAGAGCCAGCTCGGTCTGCAGTTTGCCCTCGTTGGTCACCGCACGGCTGCGGAAGATCTCCAGAATGAGCATGGTGCGGTCGATGACCTCCAGCCCGCCCAGCGCGGTGGAGATGTTGCGGATCTGGCTGCCGGTCAGCTCGCCGTCGAACACGGCGCATTCGGCCCCCAGCTCCTGCGCGGCAAGGCTGGCTTCCTCCAGCTTACCGCTGCCCAGCACGATGCCGGTCTCCGGGGTCTGGCGCTTCTGGCTGATCTGCGCCACGGCTTCCATATGGTTGGCCTCGCACAGGGCGGCCAGCTCGGCCAGACTGCGCTCACAGTCCCACAGGCCCTGGTCCAGCGCCAGCAGCACCACTTTGGTGGGCGGGGTCTCGGTCAGAATATCGTAAAGTTCGCTCAAAATAAGTCCTTTCTGTTTGGAAACTCCTTCAGTCTCGTCGCTCTGCTCCTCGCCAGCTCTCTCAGGGAGGGAGCCTTTTGACAGAGAGGAAAACGTTCCGGTTTCGCCAAAGGCCCCATCTCCGAGGGGGCTGGCATCGCGCAGCGATGACTGGGGGAGTTATGCTGTCTCAAATGCTTTTCTCGTCAGCAGATAGCTCCGGCATTCCACCGGGGTGCCGTCGAATTTGTGGTAGACCGTGTTGTGATGGTACACAAAGCCTGCCTTTTCCATCACCCGGCCGCTGGCGGGGTTGGCGGCGGCATGGCCGCAGGCCAGCCAGCGGCTGTCCGTGCGGGTGAACCAGTACGCCACGACGGCGCGGAGAGCCTCGGTGGTGAAGCCTTTGTTCCACCACTTCCGGCCGATGCAGTAGCCCGGCTCCCAGACGCCGTCGGTCAGGTCCAGCCCCGGCCACTCAGTCTTTTGCTGAGGCTCCCCCGGCAGGGAATTGTACAGGCTGATGGAGCCGAACACCTGTCCGGTGGCCTTTTCCACCATGGCCCACTGGTAATAGTCCGGGTTGTGGTAGAGCAGTGCCCACGCGGCCAGCAGCTCCCGCGTTTCGGCGGGGCTTTTGTGGGGCTCCCAGCGCAGATAGCGGGTCACCTCCGGGTCGCTGGCCCAGTTGGCGTACATCTGCGGTGCATCCTCCGGCAGCAGGCGGCGCAGGAGCAGCCGCGGCGTTTCGATGTCTTGTGTGCCGGCATGGCGCATGGCACATCCCTCCCTCATTCCATAAAGTATGCATAGGATAGCACAAAAACGGCGTTCCTGCAAGCGGCCGGGGCAGAAAACCCTTGACCGGACGCCCGTTCTGCATTAAACTGAAAGCCAAGTGCTTTTGTAGGAAAAGGAGAACCACCACCATGAGCGATGTACGCACGCTGCTGAAAAAACGCCCGCTGCTGTTCGACGGCGGCATGGGCACTTATTATAAAGGAGCCCCCGGCCGGGAATGTGAGCAGGCAAACCGGCTGGACCCGGAGGGCATCCGGGCGGTCCACCGCGCCTATCTGGCGGCGGGAGCCGATGCCATCAAGACGAATACCTTCGGCCTGCCCCGCATGGCGGCGGCTCAGGACCCGGAGTGGGAGGCACTGGCCGACGCAGGCTGGAAGCTGGCCGCAGAGGCAGCGGCCGGGACGGACGCCGCCGTGTTTGCCGACCTTGGCCCCGCCCCGGACACTGAGGGCCTGTCGGCGGCCCAGGTGTACACGGCGGTGGTGCGGCGGTTTGCCGCCCTGGGGGCAAAGAACTACCTGTTCGAGACCCTGAGCAGCGACACCGGTGTTCTGGATGCCGTGCGTGCTCTGCGTGAGACGGTGCCGGATGCCTTTGTGAAGGTGTCCTTTGCGGTGCTGCCGGACGGCTACACCCGCGAGGGTCAGCACTGCCGGGCGCTGGTGCGCCGCATGGCGGACAGCGGCCTTGTGGATGCCGTGGGCCTGAACTGTGTGTCGGCACCGGGTGCCATGCGCACGCTGGTGCAGCAGCTGGGGAGTGTGGGCATCCCACTGTCGGTCATGCCCAACGCGGGCTATCCGGTGGTCACCCGCACCCAGGTGCAGTACCGGGGCAAGCCGGACTATTTTGCCTCCGAGCTGGCCCGGCTGGCCGCTGAGGGGGTGCGCATCCTAGGCGGCTGCTGCGGCACCACCCCGGCCCACATCGCGGCCCTGCGCAAGGCACTGGATGCCCTGCCGGAGGGGCTGCCCATCGTCCCGGCGGCACAGATCTCCACCGTTTCCCGTCCGGAAGTGGAAACCGATGACGCCTTCCTGCGCAAGCTGCGGTCCGGCAAAAAGGTGATCGCCGTGGAGCTGGACTCCCCCAAGGACGCCGACCTGACCGCCTATCTGGAAGGGGCGCGCCGCCTGCAGGCTGCCGGCACCGACCTGATGACCGTGGCCGACTGCCCCATCGCACGGGCGCGCATGGATTCCTCGCTGGTGGCCTGCCGGGTGCACCGGGAGCTGGGCCTGCCCACCCTGCCCCACATGACCTGCCGCGACCGCAACCTGAACGCCACCAAGGCGCTGCTGCTGGGCCTGTACGCCGAGGGCGTGCGGGAGGTGCTGGCCATCACCGGCGACCCCATCCCCACCGCAGAGCGGGACGAGGTGAAGAACGTGTACCAGTTCAACTCCCGCAAGCTGGCGCAGTACATCGTCTCGCTGGCAGGGGAGGGCCGGGAGATGCCCTCGCCCCTCACCGTGTTCGGTGCGCTGAACCTGAACGCCCGCAACTTTGACGTGGAGCTGCGCCGCGCCGTGGAAAAGCTGGAAAACGGCATGACCGGCTTCCTCACCCAGCCGGTGCTCTCCGCACAGGCGGTGGTGAACCTGAAAAAGACCCGCGAAACGCTGGGCGAAAAGGCGAAAATTCTGGCCGGCATCATGCCGGTGGTGAGCCAGCGCAACGCCATCTTTATGGAGAACGAGGTCAACGGCATCCATGTGGATGCGGAGATCATTGAGCGTTTTGCCGGGCTGGAC
>OJLA01000595.1_pt1 | contig 28975 bp, 28 predicted proteins | sample 1596611 | NCBI WGS metagenome assembly OJLA01 (sample SAMEA4350168, study PRJEB24818) | metagenome | biome: human; feature: gut; material: faeces | place: Denmark | collected 2013-09
GTCCAGAAGAGTGGCCAGACGGTCGTCAAAGTTGGTCACGGGGCGGCAGACCTTGTTCAGGATGGGGTCGCCCTCTTTTACAATGTTGCGGATAGCCATTATGGTACCTCCCAAATCAGTTGTTGTGGTATATCAGATATCTCCGTCCGAGTGCAGATCGACAACGACGGTGGCCTTACCGGGCAGTTTTTCCTGCTCATAGAGGCCGAGGGTCTCCCGCATCAGGTCGCGGAAGCGGCGGTCGTTGCGGCACTTGACGGTGAGCTTATAGCGGTAGGCTTCGTTGATCTTTTCGATGTTGCCGGGGGTGGGGCCGAGAACGCGGAGGGGCAGGTCCGGCTGTTTGGCTGCCTGCTGCCCCAGCAAGGCGGCGAACCGGGCGGCGGCGCGGGCCACCTCGATCTCCTTCGGGCCCGCAAACCCCACGACGCACAGCCCGCAGAAGGGCGGGTAGAGCCCCAGCTTCCGGTAGGCGATCTCCTGCTCGAAGAAAGCGTCGTAGTCCTGCGCGGCGGCAAGGTTCAACACCGGGTTGTTGGGATCGGTGGTCTGGATGATGGCAAAACCGGGATCCTTGGCCCGGCCGCTCCGGCCCACTACCTGCGTCACAAGGCTGAACACGGTCTCGTAGGCGCGGAACCCCTGTGCAAACAGGAGCGAATCGATGCCGAGGACGCCCACAAGGGTCACATCCTCAAAATCCAGCCCCTTGGCGACCATCTGGGTGCCCACCATGATGTCGTATTCGCGGCGGGCAAACTTTGCCAGCAGCTTTTCGTGGGCATCCTTGGCGGCGGTGGAGTCCTGATCCATCCGCAGGATGCGGGCTTCCGGGAAGAGCTTGGCCAGCTCCTCCTCGGCCTTCTGGGTGCCGAAGCCGCGGTATTGCAGTTTTCCGCCGCAGGTGGGGCACTTCTGGGGCGGCGGGTCCATCTGGCTGCCGCAGTAATGGCAGAGCAACTTGTGGGCCGACTTATGGTAGACCATCGGAACGCTGCACTTTTGGCACTTGAGTACCTCGCGGCAGTCCTCGCACTGGGCGATGGTCTGGTAGCCCCGGCGGTTGAGCAGCAGGATGGTCTGCTTCCCTGCATCCAGATTGCGGCGGATGGCGTCTTCCAGCGCGAGACTGATCTCCCGCGGGTTGCCGGAAGCCAGTTCCGCCCGCATATCCACGATCTCCACATGGGGCAGCGGGTTGCCGCCGTACCGCTGGGTCAGCCGCACGAGCTGGGTGCGGCCATGCTGGGCGGCAAAATAGCTCTCGGTGCTGGGGGTCGCGCTGGCCAGCAGCAGCAGGGCTCCGTTCTCCGCCGCGCGCTGCCGGGCGACCTCGTGGGCCGAGTAGCGGGGCGCGGATTCGGAGCGGTAGGTGTGCTCCTGCTCCTCGTCGATGATGACGAGGCCGATGTTTTCCAGCGGCGAGAAGATCGCGCTGCGGGTGCCCACCACGATATCGGCGCCGCCGTCTTGGATCATCTGCCACTGCAAAAGCCGCTCGGTATGGTTGAGGGCCGAATGCTGCACGGCCACCCGCTTGCCGAACCGGCTCTTCAGCCGCAGGATCATCTGGGGCGTCAGGCTGATCTCCGGCACCAGCACCAGCGCCCGCTTGCCCAGCTGCAAGCACCGCTCGATGAGCTTCAAGAACACCAGCGTTTTGCCGCTGCCGGTCACGCCGTAGAGCAGGGCCGCATGGGGGGCGGCATCTTCGAGATGAGGCAGCAGTGCCTCATAGGCCGCTTGCTGCTCCGCCGTCAGCCGGATCGGCTCGTTTTTCAGCGGGATGCTCGAATACAGGTCGATGGATTTGTTCACCTTGCTGCATTCCAGCACGCCCTTGGCGCAAAGGTTATCGAGCACGGCCCGGCTGATCCCCTTTTCTTCCAGTTCCGTCTGGGTCCGCTCTCCCCCGCCCAGCAGCGCCACGGCGGCCAATTGCTTTGCCGTCGGCTTGGGCTTGGCCGGGAGGGTACCCGCCAGCTTATAAGAATTTTCGGTGTGGCGAGTGAGCTGCTTCTGGAGTACCGGCGTCACCCCATCGGCCGCGACGGCGGGCTTGTACTGCGCCCCATATGGGATGACCGCCTTGACGGCCTCGTAGTAGGTGCAGAAGGTCCGCTCCTTCAAAAAATGCACCAGCCGCAGCAGCTCCGGCGTCAGACAGGCGGAGGCAGGGGCCACATCGAAGAGGAACTTCAGCTTGGAGCTTTCCGGCTCTTCGTCACAGGCCAGCACCACACCCATCCGGGCGCGGCTCCCCCGCCCGAAGGGCACCAGCACCATGCTGCCCAGACGGACGGCATCCTGCTGGTCGGGCATGACCGCGTAGGTATACAGTTTATCGAAGTGGAAGGTCGCATTGCTCACGGCGACCCCGACCGTTTTTGGCATTCAGGCAGTTCCTCCGGATGGTTCAGTGTGCGAGGCCCGCGCGCTGGCAGATGACCCGATACAGCTCGTCGGCACAGGCCTCCACCTCATTGTTGACCAGTTTCAGGGTGAAGTTGTCCTGCTGGGCCAGCTCGTTCTGGGCGGTGGCAAGGCGCTCGCGGATGCTGTCCTCGGTCTCGGTGCCGCGGCCCCGCAGACGGCGCTCCAGCTCCTCCACCGACGGCGGCAGCAGGAAGACCGTAGTTGCGCCGGGGAACATCCGGCGGATGTTGGCGGCGCCGTGGACGTCGATGACGAGGACGACCAGCTTGCCCGCCGCCAAGCGCTTGTTCACTTCTTCCTTCAGGGTGCCGTAGTAGTTGCCGTTGTAGAAGTTATACTCCACCACCTCGTCGTTGGCGATGAGCTGCTGGAACTGCTCGGTGGTGCGGTAGTAGTAGTCGATGCCCTCCTGCTCGCCGGGGCGGGGTGCGCGGGTGGTGGCGGAGACGGTCTTCTCGATCTCCGGGTGGGCAGTGCGCAGCGCTTTGACCACGCTGTCCTTTCCGGTACCGGCGGCACCGGATACCACAAACAGATACTTTTCGTTTTCCATATTACTTTTGCTCCTCCTCTGAACCTTTGCCCTCGGCCTGACCGGCGGCGCGGCTGGCCACCGTTTCGGGCTGAAGGGCAGATAGAACCACATGGTCGGAGTCCATGATGAGCACGGCGCGCGTGCTGCGCCCATAGGAAGCGTCGATCAGCATCCCGCGCTCGCGGGCTTCCTTGACCAGACGCTTGACCGGCGCGGAGTCCGGGCTGACGACTGCCACCACGCGCCCCGCGCTGACCAGATTGCCAAAGCCGATGTTGATGAGCTTCATGTCTGCCTCCGATCCGAATGTGTCAAACGGTCACTCAAGGTTCTGGATCTGCTCGCGGATCTTCTCGATCTCCGCCTTCATATCCACCACCACGCGGGTGATGTCAAGGTCTTGGCACTTGGAACCGATGGTATTGGTCTCGCGGTTCAGTTCCTGTGTCAGGAAGTCCAGCTTGCGGCCCACCGGCTCGTCCAGCTCCAGAATCGAACGATACTGCGCAATGTGGCTGCGCAGACGAACGGTCTCCTCGTCCACAGCGGTCTTGTCGCCGAAGATGGCAGCCTCGGTCAGGACACGGGCATCGTCGATGTTCCGGTCCTCCAGAATGACCTTGAGCTTTTCGTACAGGCGGTTGGTGTAAGCCTCCACCCGGCCCGCGCTCAGGGCCTCCACCTTACCCACGCACTCTTCAAGGAAGCACAGGCGGCTTTCGACGTCGGCCTTCATCTTGGCACCCTCCGCCGCGCGCATCTGCACGAACTTTTCCAGTGCCTGTGCGGTAACGGCGGAGACGTCCTCCCACAGCTTTTCCTCGTCCACATCCGCGTGGCGGGTGGCGAGGACGTCCGGGAAACGGGCGATCAGGCTGGCGGTGGTGTCGTTCTTGATGCACAGCTCCTCGGACAGATCCCGCAGGGCCTGCTGGTAGCTGCGGGCCAACTCCTTGTTCACGGTGACGACCGTATCGGCGGCGTCCACGTTCTGCACGGTCAGGCTCAGTTCTACCTTGCCGCGGGTGATCTGCTCGTTCAGCTGCTTTTTCAGGCGGCTGTCCATGTAGCTGCAGGTCCGGGGTATCCGGGACGAATACTCGAAGTACCGGGAGTTGACGCTGCGCAGCTCCACCGTGATCTCACGGCCATTGCGCACCGCAGTGCCCCGGCCAAAACCGGTCATACTCAAAATCATGGTCAATTTCCTCTTCTGACAAAGGTTTTTTGCGGACAAATTTCAGTATATGTATCCGCCTTCGGGCACACCCGCCCATGTTACGATACATATGTTATCATTTTACTCTGATAGCCCCGTTTTTGCAAGCAATGCGGCGAAAAAATCAGCTTTTGCCCCGAAAAAGTCACACATCCGACACAATGCAAAAGGCCCCCCGCAAAACTGCGAGGGGCCGAGTGTGCTCTAATTAGACAATGTGGGACTTGTTGGCGTAATCTGCATGATCTGCATCCACGCCCTGCTTCTTAGCGTTGCGCTTTTCGAAGAACTTGGGTGCGACCTGCGGGAACATGGCGTAGGTCAGCACGTCCTCTTCCTGCGTTGCCCACTTGGCGGCTTCTGCCTTCAGCTTGTCCATCTCAGGAGCAAGGGTATCCGCAAAGCGGCAGGTGATGGGCTGCTCGTCGCCGAGGATCTTCTTGGTGAACTCCGGCTTGATGGGAGCGGGGGTCTTGCCGTAATCGCCGTGGACCAGACCCTTGAACTCCTTGGTGACCATCTTGTAGCGCTCGCCGAGGATGACGTTGAAGACAGCCTGCGTGCCAACGATCTGGCTGGTGGGGGTGACCAGCGGAGGATAACCGGCATCCTCACGGACACGGGGGATCTCAGCCAGCACTTCGTCCAGCTTGTCCTCCTTGCCAGCGTCCTTCAGCTGCTTGAGCATGTTGGAGAACATGCCGCCCGGCACCTGATACAGCAGGGTGTTGGCATCGACGCCCAGAGACTTGGGGCTGATCTGGCCGTTGGCGATGTACTTCTCGCGCAGCTTTGCAAAGTATGCGCGGACGACATTCAGCTGCTTCAGGTCCAGACCAGTGTCGTAATCGGTGCCCTGCAGGGCAGCGACGAGGCTCTCGGTGGCCATGTGGCTGGTACCGCCGCTCAGGGGGCTCATAGCGGTATCCACGATGTCGGCACCGGCCTCGATGCCCTTCAGCAGGGACATGGATGCCAGACCGGCGGTGTAGTGGCTGTGGATATCCACAGGGATGGACAGGGTGTTCTTCAGCTCCTTGACCAGATCGTAGCAGGTGTACGGAGTCAGCAGACCCGCCATATCCTTGATGCAGATGGAGTTTGCGCCCATCTCCTCAAGGGTCTTGGCGTACTTGACATAGTACTCGTTGTTGTGGACCGGGCTCAGGGTGTAGCTGATGCAGCCCTGAACGTGTGCGCCTTCCTTGTTGGCAGCCTTGATGGCAGTCTGCAGGTTGCGCGGGTCGTTCAGTGCGTCGAAAATACGGATGACGTCGATGCCGTTGGCAACGGACTTCTGAACGAAGTACTCGACGGCGTCATCTGCGTAGGGGCGGTAGCCCAGCATGTTCTGGCCGCGGAACAGCATCTGCAGCTTCTGGTGGGGCAGCTCCTTGCGCAGGATGCGCAGACGCTCCCACGGATCCTCGTCGAGGAAGCGGATGCAGCTATCAAAGGTAGCGCCGCCCCAGCACTCGACAGAGAAGTAGGGGATCTTATCCATTTCGGGCAGGATGGGACGCATCTCATCCATCGTCATGCGGGTAGCCAGCAGAGACTGGTGTGCATCACGCAGGACGACTTCCGTGATCTTGATCGGCTTTTTCGCCATGGTTGTCACCTCTCCCTTCGTTCTCAGTTCATGGAGACCAGAACGTCACCGGAGTTGACGGTGTCGCCCTTGTGGACATTGACGGAAGCAACGGTGCCGTCCTGCGGGGCGACGATCTCGTTCTCCATCTTCATGGCCTCCAGAATGACCAGAACGTCACCGGCCTTCACGGATGCGCCGGCAGCGACCTTGACATCCAGAATGTTGCCGGGCATGGGAGCCTTGACACTGACGGTACCGGCAGCACCGGCGGGAGCAGCAGCCTTAGGAGCGGCAGCAGGAACAGCCGGAGCCTTGGGAGCAGCGGGAGCAGCAGCAACAGGAGCTGCACCGGCGGCGGTCTCCTCAACGGAGACGCTGTAAGCAACGCCATTGACGGTAATATTGTAGTACTTCATGGAAGAATCCTCCTGAACAAAATCAGTTCGTTTCACTTTATATACGGTATAAAATGCTTACAGAGCCATGTTGCCATGCTTCTTGGGCAGACGGGCAGCACGCTTGGTGCTCAGCAGTTCAAAGGCAGCCACGACGCTTGCGCGTGCATTGGCGGCATCGCAGACCATGTCGGCGGCGCCCGCTGCAACTGCGCTGGAAGCGCTGCACACCTCAGCGGCATAAGCAGCAGCCTTGGCGTTGGTCGCAGAGATGATGTTGTCCGAAGCGTCGATCTCTTCCTTGTACAGGACAGAGACGGCAGCATTCGGCTCCAGAGCGCTGACGGTGCAGCCGTTGACGGCGATCTTCAGGTCGGCGTTGGCCAGAGCGGTGTAGACAGGGCCGACTGCCTTGCCAGCCAGCAGAGCGACCTTTGCGGTGGTAGCGTCTGCATAAGTAGCAGCCAGACGGGCAGCCTCACGGATGCCGCCGGCGATGTCATCGGTGGCGCTGGGCACGAAGCCGTTGGTGTCCACGATGGTCAGCACGGGGACGCTGAAGGCGTCGCACAGGCGGACAAAGCGGGAAGCCTTGGACACGCAGTTGTGGCACAGCTGCTCACCGGTAGCCACCACACCCACAGCGTTGCCGCCGATGGTAGCAAAGGCAGTGTAGACATGCTTGCCGAAACCGGCAAACAGCTCCACGGCGCTGTCCTTATCGATCAGGGCAGCGGCCGCCTTCTCCGGAGCGGCACCGGCAGCCAGAACAGCGGTGGGCTGCTCGAACTCGAAGATGGCGGGGCCGGTCAGGTTGTTGGCGGGCAGCAGGCCCACGATGTGAGCAGCCTTCTCGGCAGCATCCTCGGCGGTATCGGCCACGATGGCAGCCACGCCAGCCTTGGCAGCAGCCTCAGCAGAACCGGCGCCGGGGACCTTATCGCCCTTGGCGGCAGAGGTGAAGGGGGCGGTGAAGAACAGCTCCGCATCCTTTGCCATCACGCAGACATCTGCGCTGGCAGCGCTCAGAGCGCTGGTACCGCCGCACACGCCGGTGACCACTGCCACCTGCGGCACAACGCCGGACACCTTAGCGATGGTCGCGTTCAGCTTGGCACTTGCGGTCAGCACGTCCAGACCCTCAGCCAGCTTTGCGCCGACGGAGTTGTAGAACGTGACCACCGGGCAGCCCGTCTGAGCAGCCATTTCGAGGACCTTGATGTTCTTTTCAACGTCCTTGACGGTGACAGCCTCGCCGTTCTGGTAAACGGCATAGGCCTGCTGGCCAGCCGCATAGCCGCAAGCGGCGCTTACCGCGCCGTCCGCAAACAGTGCGGTGTATTCCCCGTCATCGAAAAACTTGGCGAGGATTTCTCCTTTGTTGATCTTTGAAGCCATGGTAAGACCTCCTGCTTTGTCTATTTTGAGCTTTCAAAATTAGTATTATTATACAGTATTTCCCTAAATTTCTCAAGTACCGTCCGGCCCATTTTCCGGGAAAAATTCCACAATCTTTTCCGGTGCAGGGTCGGTTGCCTTGTTCTGGCCGCCGAAAGGCGGGAAATATCGGGAAAGCGTATCACTTTCTCCGCTTGACCGGGGTGCCGTCTCTCCCCTTCTGGCCCACGGGGCCGCGGGGGCGGCGCTCTGCCGCTTTGGACTGCAGCGCAGCCGAGCGGGTCTGGGCACGGCCCTTGGCCGCTGCGGCACGCAGACCGTTGACTTCTGCCTTGGTCAGCTCACGGTAGGTGCCGGGCTTGAGCATTCCCAGCTTGACGACACCCTCGGCGTTCCGCTTCAGGCGGACGACCTCCAGCCCGACGGCTTCGCACATCCGGCGGATCTCGCGGTTCTTGCCCTCTTTCAGGGTCATCTCCATGACGGTGCGGCCCGGCTCATCGGTCACAACGTTGATGGCGCAGGGCATGGTCTTGGTGCCGTCGTCCAGCACGACGCCGGAGCTCATCTTCAAGATCTGCGCTTCGTCCGCGCGGGGCTGGACGGTGACGCGGTAGAGCTTGGAGATGCCGCCAGACGGATGGGTGACGGCCTGTGCAAAGGCGCCATCGTTGGTCATCAGCAGCAGACCCTCGCTGTCCTTATCAAGGCGGCCCACCGGATAAAGGCGGGCGGGGATGTCGCTGACAAGCTCCATGACGGTCTTGCGGCCCAGCTCATCGCTGGCGGTGGTAACATAGCCGCGGGGCTTGTACAGGGCCAGATAGTAGAGCTGCTGGTTCTTCTGGATGTAGATGCGCTCGTCATCCACATGCAGCACATCGCGGTTGGGGTCCATCTTGTCGCCCACCTTGACCGGGTGGCCGTTCACCTTGACGCGGCCCTCGGCAATGATCTGCTCCGCCGCGCGGCGGGAACACAGGCCCTGCTCGCTCATGATCTTCTGAATACGTTCTTCTGCCATAGTTGTTTACTCCTTGTGCGCCTCCCGGCGCTCAAAATGCACGTTGCAACGTGCTCTATCAAAACTGCAGGTTGGAAGTCCGCAGTTACGGCTGGGGCTTTTCCTCCGCCGGGGCGGCGGGAGCTTCTTTTTTATTGAGGAGGGCGCTGACCTTTTCCACCAGTTCGGGGATCATGGTCAGGGCGCGGTCCACCGTGTTGCTGCTGTCGGACAGCTGGATGGTGCGCACGCAGCCATCCTTGACGACCAGAAACGCCACAGGCTGAATGTTGACACCCGCGCCGGAGCCGCCGCCGAACAGGTCTTTGTTGGCAGGATTCTTGCCGTCGAAATCGGTGCCGCCGGAGGCGAAGCCGAAGCTTACCTTGGACACCGGGAGAATGGTGATGCCGTCCTCGGTGGTGATCGGTTTGCCGATGATGGTGTTGGAATCCACCATCTGCCGGACCTTGTCCATCGTGACGTTCATTAAATCTTGAATCGGATGCTCAGCCATAAAATCGGCCTCCTTATTTCGATACTGGGGAAGTTCTCCCCGGAACCACTCCCCCGCCGCAGCGGACAAGCGGGACACGCCATACAGATATATTATAGCGGAATCAAAGGAACAAATCCAGTACTTTTTCGTGCCAGAATTCGTAAAGAATACGCAAAGCGGTAAAAACGATCGCATAGGCCTGTGCCGTCACCCGGAAGGACACCCGGTCTTTCACGGTGGGCTGGTCGGGGCCGAGATCCGGCACAAGGCGGAGCTGCTCAAAATCAAGGTAAAGAAAGCGGTCCAAAAGGCCCAGCGCGCTGCCGAGCCATGCGTTCAGCTTGCCGTAGCTGCGGGCCGCCTCGGCGGGGTCCTCGCCCCGGACGCCGAGGCAGATGTTGATCTTGGTGATCCGCAGCGCCCCAAAAACTGCCTTGGTCAGCTTGCCCGCCCCCCGCAGGATGGTGCAGACGATGTTCAGGGTCAGCTTTGCCTTTTTGCGGGGCGTCGCTTCCGGCTTCGGCTTCGATTCCGCTTCCGGTTTCTTTTTGGACTTCTTCTTTTTCTCCTTCTTCGGCTTTTCCGGCGCGGGATACCGGAACACCGGGAAGGTGATGCCCAGCGCACCGGCCTTGACGGTCAAGGTCTCGTTCTCCCACAGCACATCCGCGCAGAAGGGGCAGAGCATCAGCAGCACCGCCAGCACCAGAACCACCACCAGCAGGATGCCGATGCACTTTAATAGGAAGAGCAGCACGCCGCCCACGACGCCCAGAATGCTCAGCACCACGCTCATACCGCTCCCCCGCTTTCTTCCTGATCGTTATGGATGGGCGGCAGGTCTTCCAGACTGGACAGGCCAAAACACCGCAGAAAGACATCCGTTGTCCGGAACGCCACCGGGCGGCCCGGCAGGTCGAGGCGGCCCGCCTCCTCGATGAGCCCCTTTTCCAGCAGACCGGACACGCTGGACGAGGAATCCACGCCGCGCACCTGCTCGATGAAGGCGCGGGAGACCGGCTGGTTGTACGCAATAACGGTCAGCGTCTCCATGGCCGCCGGGCCCAGCGGCACCGAGCGGCGGGTGTCCAGCACCCGGCGGACCGGCTCCGCGAGATCGGTCTTGGTGGCCAGCTGCCAGTGGGTGTTCAGGTGGAGCAGACAAAGGCCGCTGTCCTCGCGGGCATAGCGGGCGTGCAGGTCTTCCAGCGCCTCTTCCACGCTCGCCGTCGGCAGCTGCAGCGCCTGTGCCAGCTTGTCGGCCCCGACGGGCTCCCCGTAGGCAAAGAGCATCGCCTCCACGGCGGCTCGTATCGTTTTCTGGTTCATTTGTTCTCCTTTGTGCGTTCCAAGCGGCCCCGGCGCATGGTCAGCTCCCCTTCCGGCCCCAGCGTCACCCGCCCGCCGCGCACCAGCTCCAGCAGGGCCAAAAAGGTGGCGACGTTGGCGCCCCGGCACTGGCGGCGGGAAAAGAGCTGTCCCATCCGCTGCGCCCCGCCCGCAATGAGCTGACGCAGGATATAGACCACCCGGCTGCTGACCGATACCTGCGGCGCGGAGACCAGCGGCTCGAACTGCTGCTGGGTCGGCTCCTTGCGGACAAGGGGCGTCCGGCCGGAGAGTGCTTGCCAGCAGTCGGCCAGCATCTGCGGCGAGTGGAACAGGTCATAGGTATTGTCCCACTCCATCTGCAAGGGCGCGCGGACGAAGACCGAGGCTGCTTCGGCTTTTTCCCGCAGTTGGGCAGCCATCCGGCGGCACTGGTCGTATTCGATCAGCCGCCCGGTAAACTCCTGCTTCATCCGCTCACCCTCTTCGCTGCGGGGCAGCAGCAGATAGCTCTTCATCTCTACCAAATGCGCCGCCATCTCGATGAAGGCGCTGGCCGTCTCCGGGTCGGCATCGTCTGCCGAGGCCACTGCGGCGGTGTATTGGTCGATGAGTTCCAGAATGGGGATGTTGTGCAGATCCATCTTGTGCTTTTGCACCAGCGTCAGCAAAAGCTCCAGCGGCCCCTCAAAGTCTTCGAGGCGAAACGTCAGCTCCTCTGCCACTCAGATCACCGTCCCGATGGATGCGTAGTAGGCCGAAAGGGCGATCTGGTCGATGTAGCCGGTGCCGAGGTCCAGCAGATCCCAGACCGCATTGTTCAGCACCGTGAGGGGCCCGTCGAGGAAGCCGCCCCACACCACCGCCAGCATCACGATCAGGATGACCCGCTCATACTTCATCATGCCGAAGTAGATGCGCTCCGGCAGGACGGCCAGCAGCACCCGGCTGCCGTCCAGCGGCGGAACCGGGATGAGGTTGAACACCGCAAGGCTGACGTCCATCATGACTAAGTATTGGAGGAACCGGGCTGCAAAAATCGTCAGCTCCGTGATGGGAGCCCAGTAGTACAGCAGCTTCCACACCACCATGGCGAGGTAGGCAAGGATCAGGTTGGCCACAGGGCCCGCCAGCGCGGTGAGCGCCATGCCCCGCTTCGGGTTTTTGAAGTTGCGCGGGTCGGTGGAGACAGGTTTTGCCCAGCCCACGCCCGCAAACACCATGCACAGCGTACCCAGCAGGTCGAAGTGCTTGAAGGGGTTCAGGCTCAGCCGCCCCTCCTGCTTCGCTGTGGGATCCCCCAGCAGCCACGCCGCCAGTGCGTGCCCCGCCTCGTGGAATGGGATGGCGACCAGCGCCACCAGCGTTCGGATAAGATAATAGATTCCGCGTGAGCTCATGTCATTCTCCTGTCAGTGGATGATTTTCATTTATTGTACTATTTTTTTCGTGTTCCGACAAGGGTTTGGCGCACAGATGAAAAAGGTTGCAGAAAATTTGAAAAAATGCTTGCATTTTCCCCGTATCTCTGGTACAATAGTCAAGCTGATTATTTTGAATTCCTTACTTCACTGCTAGGAGGTGCAAGTACCATGGCTAAGTGTGAATGCTGCGGCAAGGGCGTTACCTTTGGTATCAAGGTTTCCCACTCTCATCGCCGTTCCAACCGTACTTGGAAGCCGAATGTCCGTCGTGTCAAGGCGGTCGTGGAGGGTTCTCCCAAGTATATCTACGCATGCTCCCGTTGCCTGCGCGCTGGCAAAGTTACCCGCGCTGTCTAAGTAGCTGCATCTGCCGGTCACTTTGTCGAGTGACCGGCTTTTTTGTTATCCGTGAGGAGGTTTTTGCATGGCACTGCCCAATGACCCCATCATGCTGCTGAGCATGGTGAACCTGAAGCTGCGCGATTTTTACCCCACCCTCGACGCACTGTGCGACGATTTGGATGAAGATAAGACCGCACTGTGCGCAAAGCTTGCTGCCGCCGGGTATGAATACGACCCCGCGCGAAATCAATTCGTATAAATTCAGGAGGTTGCTTCCATGATGCAAGGTACCTATTACAAAGAGTGGAGCCGGGTGCTCGGCCGCGAGATGGAGTTCAAGGTCTACGGCACCGCCGGTGTGCCGGTTCTGGCGCTGCCCGCACGGGGCGGCCGCTTTTACGACTGGGAGAACAATGGGATGCCCGATGCGGTGGCTTCCCTGCTGAACACGGGCAAGGTCCAGCTCTTCACCGCCGACAGCATCGACGCCGAATGTCTGCGGACCGGGGACGTCTCACCCCGCCGCCGCGCCGAGCTGCAGGAAAAATATTTCTGCTACCTCACCGGCGAGCTGGCTGCCCGCATCCGAGAGCTGAACGGAGATGCCGACGCCCTGCTGTGGTGCGTGGGCGTGGACACCGGTGCCGTTCAGGCGGTCAACTGCCGTCTGCGCCGCCCGGAGGTCTTTGCCGGGGCCATCGGCCTGTCCGGCCTGTACGATGTCTGCCGCTTCCTCGGCAGCGCAGAGGACGACCTCGTGCTGCGGAACGCGCCCCTCGCCTACCTGCCCGAAGGGATCGTGGACGCCAAGTCCTTTGCCAAGGCCGAGGAGAACCATCTGCTCCTCTGCGCCGGGCAGGGCGGCTACGAGGAGGACGCACAGGCCGACACCCGCGCCCTCGCCGCCGCGCTGGCCGCCGCCAGCATCCCCGCCCACTGCGAGATCTGGGGCAGCGATGTCTCCCACGACTGGTACTGGTGGGGCAAGGAGCTGAATATCTTCGCCGAGCGCGTCTTCGGCCGAGGTCAGGAGAAAACACATGCCTGAATTCATCATCGGTGCCCGCGGCCATGATTTCGGCCGCCATACCCCCGAAGAGCTGCTCACTTCCATCGGCAAGGCGGGCTTCCGCTGCACCCAGTTGGCCTACACCAAGGCCATTGAGGGCGTGAAGAGCTACGCCGACATCACGCCGGAGCTGGTGGAAGCCACCAAGGCCGCTGTCGCTGCCTCCGGCGTTTCCATCGCCGTGGACGGCACCTACGTTGAGCTGAGCTATGCTGACGAGGACAAGCGCCGCGCCGAGGTCGCCAAAGTGCTGAGCCAGATCCCCGTCGCCAAGGCGCTGGGTGCAGGCTGCATGGGCAGTGAGACCACCAACATGGCAAAGCAGCCCGGCGTCACCCGAAAGGAAGCGCAGGAAGCGCTGCTCCGCAGCCTCGGCGAGATCCTGCCCCTCTGCGAGGAGCAGGGGGTGCTGTTTGCCGTGGAATGCGTCTACTACCACGCCATGAACACCCCGGAGGCCGTCAAGATGGTGCTGGACACCATGGCCAGCCCGAATCTGCGGGTCATCTGCGATTTTGCAAACTACGTGGGCCCGGAAAACGCTTCTGTGGACGCCCAGCGCCGCATCTGGGATAAGGTCGGCAGCTGGTACGGCGACAAGATCGCCGCCGTCCACTTCAAGGGTCAGAACTTCCAGCCCGACGGCACCCTCTACTCCACCTCGCTGGAAGATTCCTGCGTGGACTATGCGGGCGGCTTTGCCATGCTCAAGGCGATGCCGCAAACGGCCCTTCCCGTTCTGCGGGAGGAAGCCGTCCCCGCCCGCGCGGCCAGCGATATTGCGTTCATCCGCCGCTTCTGCATCTGATTTTTTGAACCGACTGCTGCAACTCTTTCTGGCATCGCGTCAGCGATGACGAAGGGAGTGCAGCAGTTCTTTTTTATTCTTATTCGTTCACAAAAAGTTAACATCTGAAGCATCAATCCCTACTTGTCTTGTAGGACAAACTGTGCTACAATCCTCTTGTACGAAAGATACCCCCAAGGGGTAATTTGAAAGGAGTTGTTCCCATGGGTGAAGCAACCGAGAAATGTCCCCGCTGCTGTGACACTGCAAACGCAGATGACCGCGAAGTGCGGGAAGCCGAAGCAGAAACGGAAAGTTCTTCCTGCTGCTGCCGCCACAAAAAGCGGAGCGAGGAGGAGTACAAGAGCCTCATCCACCGGCTGAACCGCATTGAGGGCCAGATCCGCGGCATCCGCGGCATGGTGGAAAAGGATATCTACTGCGCCGACATTCTGGTGCAGGTGGCGGCGGTGAACTCGGCGCTGAACGGCTTTTCCAAGGAGCTGCTGGCCCAGCATGTGCGCACCTGCGTGGCGGACGATCTGCGGGCGGGCAGCGAAGAAAAGCTGGATGAGCTGATCAAATTGCTGCCAAAGCTTATGAAATGACCCTCTTGCGGGCAAGCCAACCGATCTTCAGGAGTACGATTATGGAACAATACAATGTTACCGGCATGAGCTGCGCGGCCTGCTCTGCACGGGTGGAAAAGGCCGTGAACGCTGTTCCCGGCGTTACAAGCTGCTCGGTCAGTCTGCTGACGAACTCCATGGGCGTGGAGGGCACCGCCAGCGCCGCCGCCATCGTCAAGGCGGTACAGGATGCGGGCTACGGCGCCAGCCCCAGATCCAGCAGCGCTTCCGCTGCGCCGGGCCCCAGTGCCGGCCTTGACGCACTGGCCGACCACGAGACCCCGAAACTGAAAAAGCGGCTCATCGCCTCGCTGATCTTTCTCATCGTTCTGATGTACTTTTCCATGGGGCACATGATGTGGGGCTGGCCGCTTCCCCACTGGTTCGACGGCAACCACGTCGCCATGGGCCTTGTTCAGCTGCTGCTGGCGGGCATCGTCATGGTCATCAACCAGAAGTTCTTCATCAGCGGCTTCAAGGGCCTGATCCACCGCGCCCCCAACATGGATACGCTGGTGGCGCTGGGCTCCTCGGCCAGCTTTGTCTGGAGCACCTACGCCCTCTTCGCCATGACCCGCGCGCAGGTGGACGGCAACGAGGAGCTGGTCATGCACTATATGATGGAGTTCTACTTCGAGTCCGCCGCCATGATCCTGACCCTCATCACCGTGGGCAAGATGCTGGAGGCCCGCTCCAAGGGCAAGACCACCGATGCACTCAAGAGTCTGATGAAGCTGGCCCCCAAGACCGCCACCCTGCTGCGGGGCGGTGCTGAAGTCAGCGTACCCATCGCGGAAGTGCGCAGGGGCGATATTTTCGTCGTCCGCCCCGGTGAGAACATCCCCGTGGACGGCATCGTGCTGGAAGGTTCCAGCGCCGTGAACGAAAGCGCTCTGACCGGCGAGAGCATCCCGGTGGATAAGGCCGAGGGCGACAAAGTCTCTGCCGCCACTACCAACCAGTCCGGCTTCCTGCGGTGTGAGGCCACCCGCGTGGGCGAGGACACCACGCTGGCCCAGATCATCAAGATGGTCAGCGACGCCGCCGCCACCAAGGCTCCCATCGCCAAGATCGCCGACACCGTGTCCGGCTTCTTCGTGCCCGCCGTCATCTCCATCGCCGTGGTCACCACGATCGTCTGGCTGCTGCTGGGCCGGGAGTTCGGCTACGCACTGGCCCGCGGCATCTCGGTGCTGGTCATCAGCTGCCCCTGTGCGCTGGGTCTGGCCACGCCGGTCGCCATCATGGTCGGCAACGGCCTCGGCGCCAAGAACGGCATCCTGTTCAAGACCGCCGCTTCGCTGGAAGCCGCGGGCCGCACCCAGATCGTTGCGCTGGATAAGACCGGCACCATCACCAGCGGCGAGCCGAAGGTCACCGACATCCTGCCCGCCGAGGGCGTTTCCGAGACCGAGCTGCTGACCCTTGCTGCCGCACTGGAGCGCAGGAGCGAACACCCGCTGGCCAAGGCCGTCCTCGCTTACACCGAAGCAAACGCCATTGATGCGCCCGAAGTTTCCGACTTTTCCGCCCTGCCCGGCAACGGCCTGTCCGCAAGGCTGAACGGAGCGGAGATCTTCGGCGGCAACGCAGCCCTGATCGAAACCAAGGTCGTCGTCCCTGCCGTGCTGAAGGAAAAGGCCGCCGCCCTTGCCAAGGAAGGCAAGACCCCGCTCTACTTCGGCGGCGCGGGCAGACTGCTGGGCGTAGTCGCCGTGGCCGACACCATCAAGGAGGACAGCCCCCGCGCCATCCGCGAGCTGCAGAACATGGGCATCCGGGTCGTGATGCTCACGGGGGACAACCAGCGCACCGCCGACGCCATCGGCAAGCAAGCGGGCGTGGATGAAGTCATCGCGGGCGTCCTGCCCGACGGCAAGGAAGCCGTCATCCGCCAGCTGCAAGCTTCCGGTAAGGTGGCCATGGTCGGCGACGGCATCAACGACGCCCCGGCCCTGACCCGTGCCGACACCGGCATCGCCATCGGTGCGGGCACCGACGTCGCCATCGACGCGGCGGATGTCGTCCTGATGATCTCCAAGCTCTCCGATGTGCCCGCCGCCATCCGGCTCAGCCGCGCCACCCTGCGCAACATCCACGAGAACCTGTTCTGGGCGTTCCTCTACAACACCATCGGCATCCCGCTGGCCGCCGGTGTGTTCATCCCCTTCGGCCTGACGCTGAACCCCATGTTCGGTGCAGCGGCCATGAGCCTGTCCAGCTTCTGCGTGGTCAGCAACGCACTGCGGTTGAACCTGTTCGACCTGCACAGCACCAAGCACGACCACAAAGCCAAAAATGCCGTTTCCCTGCCCGCTGCCCCCGTGCAGCCCGCAGTCGAAAACCATACCACATCCAATGTCAAGGAGGATAACGTTATGAAAAAGACCCTGCATGTTGAGGGCATGATGTGCGGCCACTGCGAGGCCCGCGTGAAGAAGGCACTGGAAGCTCTGCCCGAAGTCAGCGAGGCCGTGGTCAGCCACGAGGCCGGCACCGCCATCGTCACCTTGAGCGCCGACGTCTCCGACGAGACCCTGAAGAAGGCCGTCGAGGATCAGGATTACAAGGTTACCGGCATCGAGTGAGCCGGTTTCCCAAAGCAGAAACGGGAGCTGTCCGCACAATGTGGGCAGCTCCCGTTTTTTGTCAGGTCGTTTCGAACCGTGCGGCACCTTTTGTCTTCAGCCAGCGCAGTGCAAGGGCATCGGCCCCCGCCAGCAGCAGACAGGCAAGGCTCAGGCTGACGGCGGGCGGCATCCTATGGGACAGCGCCGCCGTCCCTGCAAACAGCGCAAGGGCCGCGCCCCAGCTCAGGAGCATGGCCAGCAGACAGAAGGGGCTCTGCTTGATGACCGCCGTTTCGCTGGTCCAGTGGAAGCTGGGCATCAGCACCCCCAGCACCAACCCCACCGCCGCCGACAGCACCACGAAGAGCACCACTGCCAGAAGGCCCAGCAGCACCATGGGCAGAGCGGCCCGCACCACAGCCAGCAGTACCCCCGCGCAGAGCAGGGCGGGCGGCAGCGTCACCGCCAGATGCAGTTCCAGCTTGGCGCGCAGGGTCTGCCACGGCGAGACCGGCAAGCTCCGGATACGCCAAAGGCTCTCCCCTTCCAGCGAGACGGAGGGGGCCGTCAGGCAGTTCGTTCCCGCCCCAAGGGCTGCGGCGAATGCTGCCGCCGCTCCCGCCAGCCCCGGCGGGAGCAGCTGGACCGCCAGCAGCCGGATCTCCCCGGCCTTGTACAAAGCCAGCACGCTGAGCACCACCAGCCCCAGCGACCCCATGGCGCAGTTGAGCAGGTAGGTGGGGCTGCCCGCCAGATGGAGCAGCTCCCGCCGCAGCAGAGCCCGCCGCACCGAGACGCGGCGGCTGGGCGCTGCCTTTATTTTCGATGCCGCGCCGCCGGTGCGGGTGGTCATCAGGCGGAGGTAGGGGCCGGAGAGAAGCTTCCCCAGCACGGCGCAGACCGCCGCCAGCGAGATCAACAGCCCCAGCAGCGCCGGAATATCTCCGCACGCGGCCCGGCCCAGCAACAGCCAGCCGCCCTGCGGCAGCCCTTCCCCTCCGCCCCACAGCGCCGAGGAGAGCAGGGCGTTCAGCAGCGCACCGCTCTTTTGATAGCCGAGGAAATAAAGGGCAAGGAAGCCCAGCGACGCCGCCACGGTGAAGAGTGCTTTATGCCGCCCGGCCTTCGCCACGAGCAGAGCCACCGCCCAGCCCAGCAGCGCCGCCAGCACCGACGCCGCCCCGGCCAGCAGCAGAGCCATCGGCACAGCGCTCAGGATGCCGCCCAGCGGATGCGGCGCGAAGCGCGCATAGGCCGCTTCAGCGGGCACCCAGACGAGGAGCAGATAAAACAGGCTCATCTCATACAGGCCGCACAGCCGCGCCGCAAAGATCATCCACGGCGGGATGGGCAGAGCCAGCAAAAGGTCGTTGTCCTTGGCCTGAAACAGGCGGTTATAGCTGGAAAGTGCCCCGGCCAGCACGCTGACAAAGAGGGCCAGCAGTTCCAGCACAAGGAAATAGAGAGTCTCCCAGCCGCCCGGCAGAAGAAGCTGCGCCAGCGGCCACGACAGCGAAGCAAAACTCGCCATCAGCACCAGCGCAATGGCCCCATACAGCATCCCGAAGGCAAGCTTTCCCGTTTGGGTGCGCTGCTTCCCGGTGCGGGCGCTCCGGTTCAAAAAGGCGCTCTGCTCCCGCCGCTGTTTGCGCAGCAGGGCGGCAAAGCAGCGTTTCGTCTCAGCGTTCATCGGCGCCGCCCTCCAACTCTAAGAAGACCGTTTCCAGCGAGGCGTCGCCCCGCACCTCGGCCATGGAGCCCGCCCGGATGAGCTTGCCGTTTTTGATGATGGCCACCTGATCGCAGAGCTTTTCCGCCACTTCCAGCACATGCGTCGAGAAAAAGATGGCCCCGCCCGTGTCGCAGAAGGCCCGCATGGTCTGCTTGAGCTGGTGCGCCGCCAGCGGGTCCAGCCCGACGAAGGGTTCATCCATCAAGATCAGTTTGGGCGCATGGAGCAGCGCCGCGATGATGGCCAGCTTCTGCTTCATGCCGTGGGAGTAGTCCCCGATGGGCTGGGCCAGCGCCCCGGTCAGGCCAAAGCGCTCCCCGTACTCCCGCACCCGCTCGGCGCGGGCCGCGTCCGACACCCCGAAGATGTCCGCGATGAAATCGAGGTACTGGATGCCGGTCATGTACTGGTAAAGGTCGGGGTTATCAGGCAGATAGGCCAGCTTCCGCTTGGCGGCAAGCGGGTCCTCCCGCACCGAGATGCCGTCCACCCGCACCTCGCCGCTGTCCGGCTTGAGGATGCCGCAGCAGCATTTCAGAGTAGTGGTCTTCCCCGCACCGTTCGGCCCGATGAAGCCGAAGATCTCGCCGGGCCGGATGGTCAGCGTCAGGGCGTCCACCGCCGTCTTCTCCCCATAACGCTTGGTCAACTGCTGAATCTGAAGCATTCCGCTTCCCCCTTTGATCCCATTTGTAAAAATCATCCCACATTCGGCGGGCGCTGTCAAGGTTTTGCGACACAAAAAGAGGGTCAAAAGCCGTAAAGCATATGTTCTTTACAGCTTTTGACCCTGCGTTTTATTCTCGGATGACGGCCACCGTTTCAACGTGGTAGCGTGCAAAAAGCTCGATCGCAGCCGGGCTGACCCGCTCCCCGCTGACCACGATGGGGATCGCGGGCGGGCAGGAGACGGTGGGCATCGCGCAGACCCGGCCCAGCGCCTCGGCGGCGGGGATGGTCTGCTGCGGGGCGAAGACTGCCGCGCGCACAGAGCAGACCGGTTCCGCTTCTGCCTCCAATGCGGTGAAGGTGTCCCCTTCCGGCTCAGGGCATTCCGGTACACCGGGCAGTGCCGCGCAGATCGCTGCAACGGCTTCTTCCAGCCGGTCGTAGTCCTGCGCCGGATTTTCGGGTGTGAACATCAGCACCACATAGCGGGGGTCGGCATACTCGCACTCGATGGCATACTTGCGCAGTGTCTCAGCCAATGCCGTACCGGTCAGGCCCAGCGCGGCGGCGTCCAGCGTCAGTTTGAGGGGCTCGCGGGCCGGGTCGTCCACGGCCAACGAAAGCTTGCTCCCCGCCGCAGCTGCCGCCTCGTTCAGCACCCGCCGCAGCCGCGTCAACTGCCCGCAGCAGGAGTAGAGCCGCAGCGGATACCCCTCAGACAGATACCGGTTGCACCGGTCGAGGGACTGCAAGATCAGGTAAGAAGGGCTGGTGGAACCGAAGAGCGCCAGCGCATTGCGCACCGCCGTTTCGTCCTGCACCGGAGCCTTGAGGCCGAGGTGCAGATAGGCCCCGCCGGTGAGGACGGGCAGGGTCTTGTGGCCGGAGTCGCAGCACATAGCGGCCCCCAGTGCCATGGGGTGCTTGCTGCCGCCGACCAGAAAGTTCAAGTACGCGCCGTGGGCGTTGTCCACCAGAAGCGGAGCACCGTGGGCGTCGCAGACCTTGGAAAGGGCTGCGATGTCCTGCATCCCGCCGAGGTAGTCCGGGCTGGTGACGTAGACGCCAAAGGGGGGTCTCCCCTGCCCGGAAAGCCGCTCCAGCGCCTGTTCCAACTGCCCCGCCGTCACCGGGCAGCTGCACAGCGCCCCAGCAGCTTCCGGCGCGGGCCAGAGCCACTCGATGTCGAAATCGAGGAGGGCGGCGGCGTAGAGCAGCGCTTTGTGGGCATTGCGGGCTGCCAGCAGAACGGGCCGCTGCCCCGCCGGGGCCGCTTGCAGCGCAAGGCAGAGCATGGCCCGGATGCACTGGGATGAGCCCTCGGTGCTGTAATAGGTGTGGGCCGTGCCGAACAGCTTGGTGGCGTTGGCTTCGCTCTCCGCGATGATGCCCTCGGCCTCGTACAGCTCGTCGGCGCCCTTGATCTCGGTGATATCGGCATCCTCAAAGCCCAGCAGCTTCTGGCCCTTGTGGCCGGGCATGTGGAGCCGGGAGGTGCCGGACTTTGCGTAGCTGCGCACAAAGTCCACGATGGGCGTGGTCATGCTCATTCGCAGGCTTCGCCGTCGGCACAGGCATTGCAGGTGGAACCCAGCTCGATGGGCACTTCGATGCCCTGTGCTGCCAGCTCCTGATTCTTCGCCACTTGGATCATGATGGCGCACTCCATCCGCTTACGGAACAGCTCACAGCCGTACTCGTACACGCCGGTGATGCTGCCGGTGGCGTGGTAGGCATTGGCCGCGCAGCCGCCGGAGCAGTAGAGCTTGGCCCAGCAGTCCTTGCACTCCGGGCGGGCGTAGGCGTTGCAGTGCTTGAACTCATCCCGCACGGCGGTGTTGGTGACGCCCTTCCAGATGTCGCCCATCAGGTACTTGGGGTCGCCGACGAACTGGTGGCAGGGGTACAGGTCGCCCCACGGGGTGACGGCCATGTACTCGGTGCCGGAGCCGCAGCCGGAAATGCGCTTGTAGATGCAGGGGCCGCCGGTCAGGTCGATCATGTAATGGTAGAAGGTGAAGCCGCGGCCCTCGCGGTCGCGCTTGATCATCTCCTTGGCGAGGATCTCGTACTGCTCTTTCAGGATGGGCAGATCCTCGGCGGTCAGAGCGCTGGGGTCATCCGGCTTGCAGACCACCGGCTCCATGCTCAGCTCGGTGAAGCCGAGATCGGCCATATGGAAGATATCGTTGGTGAAATCGGTGTTGAAATGGGTGTAGGTGCCGCGCATGTAGTAGCCCTTGTCACCGCGCTTCTCCACGAACTTCTGGAACTTGGGCACGATGGTATCATAGCTGCCGTGGCCCGCGTAGTCCTTGCGGAAGCGGTCGTGCACTTCCTTGCGGCCGTCGAGGCTCAGGACGACGTTATGGCACTCCTTGTTGCAGAAGTCGATAACGTCATCGTCGATCAGCATCCCGTTGGTGGTCATGGTGAAACGGAAGTTTTTGTTGTGGATCTTCTCCTGCTCGCGGCAGTAGGCCACCAGCTTTTTCACCATGTCGAAGTTCATCAGCGGCTCGCCGCCGAAGAAATCGACTTCGAGGTTGCGGCGGGTGCCGGAGTTCTCGATCAGGAAATCCATGGCCCGTTTGCCGACCTCAAAGCTCATCAGGGCGCGGTCGCCCTGATAGCGGCCCTGCGAAGCGAAGCAGTAGGAGCAGTTCAGGTTGCAGGTGTGAGCCACATGCAGACACAGCGCCTTGACCACCGTGTTGCGGTTCTTGAAATCAAAGGCCATGTCGGCGTAGGTGTCAGGGCTCCACAGCTTGCCCGCCTGTTCCAGCGAGGCCACATCCTCCAAGCACTGACGCAGGTCGGCCTCGGTCACATCGGGGCGGTCGCCGTACTTTTCGAGCATGGCGGCCACGATCTCGTCCGCGGAGTGCTCCTTGTACATTGCGATGACATCATACGCCACATCATCCACCACATGCACCGAGCCGCTGCAGGTATCCAGCACGATGTTATAACCGTTCAATTGATACTGATGTACCATTTTACTCTCCATTCCATTATTCCATAAAAAAATGCCGCCCGGCAAAGGCGGCATCCGATTGGCAGAAATTACTTGTTGCTGTTCTCGCACTTCTGGTTTGCCACGCCGCAGGAAGTCTTGCAAGCGGACTGGCAGGAAGTCTGGCACTCGCCGCAGCCACCGGTCACAACGCTCTTGGTCAGGTCACGAGTAGCGATCGTCTTGATACGTTCCATAATATATAACCTCACTAGATCATAAAGTTTTATGCGCGGAACCATCCGCACACGATATTACCTTTATGTAGGATAGCACACATCCTACCCAATGTCAAGATTTTTGTCGCAGAAAGCGGGGATATGCTCCATCATTCTAAAGGCTGGTATTTTTTCAAAATCGTGTGGAGCCCCAGCTCCCGCGCTTTGGCCAGTAAGTACCGGTAGCGGCACAACAGCGCCTGACGCTCGTAGATGCGCTGTTCGATCAGGTCGGTGTCCACCTCCAAGTCAAACATCATCTCGTTGCGGTGCAGACAGAACAGGCACTCCTTCAGCTCCTCCTCCAATTCCGGGTGGTAGCGCTCATGCTCCGAATCCCGCGGGATGCGGTTCGAAAGATACGTTTGCGGTTTTTGCTGGGTCGTCATCATGCAGCTTCCTCCTCTTTGTACGCTGAAAACTTTACGCTTTGGTTTTCAGTATATGCAGGGAGAGTGCAAAGGATGACGGTTTATTGCAGTCTCTTACACAGGCGAATCATTTCCATGAAAAGAAAAAGCACCGGTCGTGACCGTCTGCCTTGCACAGAATCACCAGCGCGTTTTCTCTTTTTTCAAATCCCCCGGACGCAAAAAATCGGCACCCGCTTTTCAGCGAGTGCCGATTTTTTACCCTATAGTGCGCTTTGATTTTTGGCGTAAGTGGCGTAAGTTTGGCGTAAATCCACTTTTGCGCGCTCCAAAAATCAAGGATTCATGCGGTTTTTGGGCAGTTATTAGTACATGCCGCCCATACCGCCCATGTCACCGCCAGCGGCGGGGGCAGCCGGAGGTTCCGGCAGGTCAGCCACGAGGCTCTCGGTGGTCAGGACCATCTCAGCGACGGAAGCTGCGTTCTCCAGAGCGGAACGGGTGACCTTGGTCGGGTCCACGATGCCGGCGGCGATCATGTCGTCCACGAAGACCTCGTTCTGGGCATCGAAGCCGTAGTTGGGCTTGTTGGCAGAGATGATCTTGTCGATGATGACGCTGCCTTCCAGACCGGCGTTCTTGGCGATCTGGCGCAGAGGAGCCTCCAGAGCCTTCAGGACGATCTTTGCACCGGTGCGCTCATCACCTTCCAGCGTGTCGCACAGCTCACGGACAGCGGGGATGGCGTTGATGGGAGCGGTGCCGCCGCCAGCGACAACGCCTTCCTGAACGGCTGCCTTGGTAGCGTTCAGAGCATCCTCGATGCGGAGCTTCTTGTCCTTCATCTCAACTTCGGTGGCAGCGCCGACCTTGATGACGGCCACACCGCCAGCCAGCTTTGCCAGACGCTCCTGCAGCTTCTCGCGGTCGAAATCGCTGGTAGCTGCCTCGATCTGGTTGCGGATCTGGGCGATGCGGGCTGCGATAGCGTCCTTGTCGCCAGCGCCGCCGACGATGGTGGTGTTCTCCTTGGTGACCTTGACCTGACGGGCATGACCCAGCATCTGAACGGTGGCGTCCTTCAGCTCATAGCCCAGATCGGAGGACACGACGGTGCCGCCGGTCAGGGTAGCGATATCCTGCAGCATCTCCTTGCGGCGGTCGCCGAAGCCGGGAGCCTTGACGGCGCAGACATTCAGGGTGCCGCGCAGACGGTTGACGATCAGGGTGGACAGAGCCTCGCCCTCGATGTCCTCCGCCACGATCAGCAGCTTCATGCCGTTCTGCATGACCTGCTCCAGCAGGGGGACCAGATCCTGAATGACGCTGATCTTCTTATCGGTGATCAGGATGGCGGCGTTGTCCAGATCGGCCACCATCTTGTCGGTATCGGTGACCATATACGGGGTCAGGTAGCCGCGGTCAAACTGCATACCTTCGACGATCTCGTTGTAGGTCTCAGCGGTGGTCTTGTTCTCCTCGATGGTGATGACGCCGTCGGAAGTGACCTTCTCCATAGCTTCTGCGATCAGGCGGCCGATCTCCGGGTCACCGGCAGAAATGGTGCCGACGCGGGCGATGTCGTTGGAGTCCTTGACCTTCTGGCTGTGGGCCTTGATGGCCTCGACCGCCTTGGTGACTGCCTTGCTCATGCCGCGGCGGATGTCCATCGGGTTTGCACCGGCGGTGACATTCTTCATGCCCTCGGTGACCATGGCCTGTGCCAAAACGGTTGCGGTGGTGGTGCCGTCACCTGCTGCATCGTTGGTCTTGGTGGCGACCTCACGCACCAGCTGTGCGCCCATGTTCTCGAACTCGTCCTTCAGCTCGATCTCCTTCGCGATGGTGACACCATCGTTGGTGATGACCGGGGCGCCGAACTTCTTGCCCAGCACCACGTTGCGGCCCTTGGGGCCAAGGGTGATCTTCACGGTATTTGCCAGCGTGTCAATACCGGCGCACAGCGCCTTGCGGGCTTCCTCGCCCTGCTTGATCTGTTTAGCCATAATCAAATCGCTCCTTTAAAGCTCAATTTCAAAAATAGAGGGGAAGATCTCAGTCTTCCACAACGGCCAGAATGTCGCCCTGACGGACGATGGTGCACTCCTCGCCATCCACCTTGACTTCGGTGCCGGAATACTTGCTGGTGAGGACCTTATCGCCGACCTTCACAGTCATTTTGACTTCCTTGCCGTCCACAACGCCGCCGGGGCCGACAGCGATGACCTCACACACCTGAGGCTTCTCCTTGGCACTGCCGGTCAGGATCAGGCCGCCCTTGGTGGTCTCCTCGACCTCAACAGTCTTGATAACAACACGGTCTGCAAGAGGAATGATCTTCATAGTTCTTGCCCTCCTATAATAAATATAATGATAAACTTTTTTGGCCCGGAAGCTCTCGTTTTCTTTGTTCCCGGTGTTTAGCACTCCATTTCTCCGAGTGCTAAGTGTATTGTACTCATCTCGACTGCAAAAATCAAGAGGTTTGCGGCATTTTTTTGTTAAGATTTTATGACAGAAAAGCGGCTCTTCTTGCGAAGAGCCGCTTTTCATCATACGACCGCGTGTTTTTTCAAAAATCTTTCGTAAGCCGGTTTCGGCAGGAGGATGCGGCCCGCCAGCGGCTGAAGGGCCGCCGTGACGGTATCGCAGGGGGCGCACTCGCCGTCAGCAGTCGCGACGATGGGGCCGCGGCCATCCACCGGGCGGAGGGCTACACATCTGGCGCGGCGGTAAATGAAGTACGGCTTTGCCTCCTCGGTCAGCTGGCCATGGGCAAAATGGCGGCCATTCTTGTACATGCCCAGCAGCTTTGCAATGGTCAGCCGCCCGACTTTGCGGACAATGAAAACGTCCAGCCAGCCGTCGTCCGGGACTGCTTCCGGCCCGGCGAGGAAACCGCCGCCGTAGGCTTTGCCGTTGCAGATGGCGCACATCAGGCAGTCCACCGTCAGCTCCTCGCCGTCGATGGTGAAGGTCAGCTTCCGGCCGATGTGTCCGCAGAGCTGCTCCACGATGGAGAGCAGATAGGCCACCTCACCGCCGCACAGCGGGATGCGCCGGAACTTCGGGATGCCGTAGGCCACCTGTGCGTCCAGCCCCGCCGCGCAGATGGTAGCAGACAGGCCCAGATTCGTTTCCAGCAGGTCGATGGTCACTTCCCCGCCCGCAAGCTGGGCGTCAAGGTCGGCAAACTCCTCTTTCGTGCCGTAGGTGCGCAGGAAATCGTTGCCGCTGCCGTAGGGCAGACAGCCCACCGCCGCGTGGGGGAAGCCCTGCACGCCGGTCATGGCCTCCATAAAAGTGCCGTCGCCGCCCGCCGTGTAGATGCGGAGCGGCTCGCCGCTCTGGGCCGTCTCCTGTGCCGCCGCATGGGCCAGCTCCCGCGCGTGGCCCGCATATTTGGTCACACAGACCGTGTATTCTCCCTCTGCCAGCCCCGCGCGCCGGGCCGCCGCCTTGATCTGCGGGATGAGGGAAGCGGTGCAGTCCTGCTTGCCCGCCGCCGGGTTCAACAAAAACAATGTGCGCATTGGCGTCCTCCTGCGATTTCTATTATCTCTATAATAACAGAAAAAACACAGGATGCAAGAGGACATTCGGGAGCCTCTGGCGAAACCGACAACTTTGCATTTACTGCCAAGGCCTCTCCTACTAGGAGAGGTGGCATTGCGAAGCAATGACGGAGAGGTTGTACAGAGGAGCACCTTGTCTTTAGAAATTACCGCTGACCGCACCAGTGGAAATTGTTTCGCTCTCTTCCAGCACAACGGAACCATCTCCGGTGCAGTCCGCCGTCCAGTGCTGGCCGGTATGAGCCGCCCCGGCGGCGATCTGGTCTGCGAGGGCCTGTTCCACGGCCCGGTCCACCTGCCGCCGCAGTTCACGGGCTCCGTAGGGCGACCGTGCCCGCGCCGCCAGCGCCGGGCCGACGCGGGGCGTGTGGGTGAGCTGGTAGCCGTTGCGGGCGGCCCGCTCCTCCAATTGGCCCAGCAGCTTTTCGGCAATGGCGCACAAGCTCTCATCGGCCAGCGGGCGGAAGACGATCAGCTCATCCAGCCGCCCCACCAGCTCCGGCCGAAACCACTTCTTCGCCTCTTCGATGGCCTGTGCCGACTGCTTTTCGAACAATACCTCGCTGCCCGCCGCAAAGCCCAGCGGAGCGCTCTGCCCGGCCAAGAACCGCGCACCGAGGTTCGATGTCAGCAGGACGATGGTGTTTCGGAAATCGGCTTTGCGGCCCATGGCATCGGTGAGCTGGCCGTCTTCCAGAATCTGCAGCAGGATGTTCTGGATATCCGGGTGGGCCTTTTCGATCTCGTCGAAGAGAACGACGCTGTAAGGGCGGCGGCGGACGGCTTCGGTCAGCTGCCCGCCCTCGTCGTGGCCGAGGTAGCCCGGCGGCGCACCGAGGAGGCGGGCCGTGGTGTGCTGCTCCTGATACTCCGACATATCGAACTTGAGCAGAGCCTTCTCGCTGCCGAACCAACTGCGGGCCAGCGCCTTGGCCAGCGCGGTCTTGCCCACACCGGTGGGCCCCAGAAAGAGCAGCGCCCCGATGGGCCGGCCCGGCTCCCCCCGCCCGGTTCGGCTGCGGCGGATGGCACCGGCTACTGCCGCCACGGCCGTTTGCTGGCCGACGATCGCGGCGGTGAGGCGGGTTTCCAGTTTGTCCAGCCGGTCGCGCTCCTTCTCCCCCACCCGCTCGGCGGGCACGCCGCTGGCCTGTGCGACCACATGGGCGATCTCTTCCCGCGTCAGCGTGGGGTTCGTGATGCCCTCCCGCTCGGCCCGGATGCGGGCGGCGGCACAGGCTTCGTCCACAAGGTCGATGGCCTTATCGGGCAGACACCGCCCCGGCAGATACCGCACCGACAGATCCACCGCCTCCCGCAGCGTCTCGGCGGGCAGACGCACATTGTGATACCGCTCGTACCGGGGCGCCAGCCCTTCCAGAATGGCGGCGGCCTGTTCCGGGGTAGGCTCTTCGATCTGCACCCGGCCAAACCGGCGCTCCAGCGCGGCATCCTTCTGGATGTGGCTGCGAAACTCCTGATTCGTCGTGGCACCGATCATTTGCAGCTCGCCCCGCGCCAGCACCGGCTTTAAGATGCTGGCCGCGTCGATGGCGCCTTCCGCCGCCCCGGCTCCGACGATGGTGTGGAATTCGTCCACGAACAGGATGGCGGAACCATCCCGCACCAGCTCTTCCAGCAGGTTCTTGAACCGTTCCTCAAAGTCGCCCCGGTACTTCGTGCCCGCCACAAGGCTGGCCATATCCAGCGCCAGCAGCCGTCGGCCTTGGAGCATCCGGGGCACCTCGTGGGCGGCAATGCGCTGAGCCAGCCCTTCGGCCAGCGCGGTCTTGCCCACGCCCGGCTCCCCCACAAGGCAGGGGTTGTTCTTCTGGCGGCGGCACAAAATTTCCACCATCCGATCCAGCTCCTTTTCCCGGCAGAAGACCGGGTCCAGCTCACCATCGGCGGCGCGGCGGGTCAGGTCACGGCAGTATTTGTCGCTGGCGCGGCTGCCGCGGGGCATGGCCGAAGCGCGGGGCTGGCTGGGCAGGATGAACTGACCCGAAAGCTGGCGGCACTCCCGCACGGCCTCGGTGAGCTGGACCCCCATAGACGCCAGCAGCACCCCGGCAGCGCAGTCGGTATCCTCCAGCATGGCGCAGAGCAGGTGTGCCGGTTCTGCGCGGGACCGGTGGGCGTTCTGCGCCCCAATGGGAGCATAG
>OJLA01000629.1_pt1 | contig 27884 bp, 29 predicted proteins | sample 1596611 | NCBI WGS metagenome assembly OJLA01 (sample SAMEA4350168, study PRJEB24818) | metagenome | biome: human; feature: gut; material: faeces | place: Denmark | collected 2013-09
TTATTTGTATTATAAATATCTATGTATATTAGTTGTATTGTGGATTATAGCCGTTTATATTTATTGTATTATTTGTATTATTTTTATTTATTGTACCAATTTTTTGCAAACAAAATGTAAACAATGTTTACATTCATTTCTTGTATATATAATAAAAACGCCTAGGTGGCAGCGTACTTAACATACGCTTAGCTTTTAGCTACCTTACCTAGGTCTTACTTTATAAATATTTTACCACACAAAAAAATGTATGTCAAATATTTTACTAATATTTTATGAATAATTTTATTTTTTATTCCTACTATTTCTTGGAAATAAACTTACTCTAAAGTTTTTTGGTTTTAATTCTTTTATTAAGTTTTCAACTATACTTATATCCTTATATGAATTGTAAAAAGTATTAACAGTTAAATCAGCTAATTGTATCCCATAATTTGTTTTAGAATCATAATATGTTATTTCAAAATCATCATCATATATACAGAATTCAGTTTTCAAATATGTTTCTAGATTATTTAATTCTCCAACTCTTATATTTCTATTATCAATACTTATAATAAATTCAATTGGTTCATCATTTTCTTGTAAATTTAATACTGGTAAAATACAATCTTGAATTAAAACTTTTACTGCATAATTAAAGAATATATTAGAATCCACTATCTCTTTTCTCATATATTTTTTATCGAATACCTTTACACAACCATGAAATGTTTCAATATCTTGTATTTTGTTAAATATATTTATTTTCTCTTCTTCTGTCATATCGTATGATTTTATTTCAGTATCTAAGTCCAATTTCTTTGCTTTCTTTAGTTTTAAATTTTCTTTTTTATATTTTGCTTTTATTTTTATTCTATCATCTTCAAGACAAAAGTATCCACCTACTGCAAAATATCTTGTTCTACTATTTTTATGAATTGATCCGACTTTCATCTAGGTATACATATATTCTCATGTTGTTATCACTCCTTATGTTGCATTTTATCACATTTTCTAATTAAAATAAACAATTTTATCATAATATTTCATTTTATAAATACTATCCTATTTTTCATAATCAATCCATTCTTCTCTTAGTAATCCTGTAATATATTCATCTTCAATATTGCCAGTTGCCATTGAAATAAATCTCTTTCTTCTAATTCCTTCATTTTTATATCCAAATTTTTCTTGCATTTTCCAAGATGGAATATTATTTTTAAAATATCCATTTTCTAGTCTTCGTAATTTTAATTCATTAAATGCATATTTTATTCTTGCTCCCCAAGCTTCTGTGCCATATCCATGTCCTTGATATTTTTCATTTATCCATATCCCTCCACCAGCTGTGCCATGAACTTTACTTACATTACTTATTTGAGTTGCTCCTATAACTTTATTTTCACTTTTTAATACAATAGCAAAATTATATGTACTTTTTTCAATTGAAGAAGTAATATAATTTACTGCATTTTGTTTTGTATATGGATATGGAACAAATGCCATCCATTTACTTACATTCAAATTATTTAATCCGTCAACAAGATCATCAGCATCTTCCAGTTTGTATGGTCTTAGTATTAATCTATCTGTTTCAACAACTAATTTTTCCATTATATTTATACACTCCTTATCTTATAAAATCTATATCTTCCCAATCACTTTTTCTTACATAGCCTATTTTTTCATAAACATGATTACTTATTGGATTTGAGTCATCTGTATATAAAACACAATATTTGTCTCCACTATCTAATAATTCTTTTGAAATTCTATATACTAAATTATATGCAAAGCTTTTTCCGCGTTCTTCTTTTGGAGTATAAACACAACTTATACAATTACCAAATTTCATTTTTCTTCCTATATTTGCTTGACATACTATTTTATTATTATTTTCCAATACAAAATATCCCATATTTATATATTTCATGAATTTTTCATTTGCTTTTTCATCATCACACTCTTCATGTAATGCTTCTATCATAAATTCTTTTATATAATTTTTTAATACTATTTTATCATCCAGAGTAGCTTTTCTATATTTAACATTTTCTAATAAATTACCGTTCTTTTAAATTTTCTAATAATAAAATTCTAAGACCTGTATGTACTACGTAATCCATTTTTCCTAATTCGGAATAATATTTTGCAAATTTATTTGCTACATTTTTATCAGAATTAACTCCCAGTAATTCTTTATCATATTTATAAATATTTTCAGCAGCGTATTTTAATATTTCATCAGAATAATTATGTGTTGGAGAATATAATAGCAATTTCCATGGCTTTCTATATAACATTATAAGCTCAATTTTATCATTATTTGTAACTGTAGCAAGAAACATATCAATATTTCCTTTTTCAATCGCTTCATTACAATTTCCTATTAACAAAGTATTATACCACTCTTCTTTTTCTAATAAATTTCTTGTATCTTTCCAAAATATTTTTATATCTTCATATTTTTTAAAATTCATTATATTAATTATACCTCCTTATAAATCAAATTTTTCTTTTATCATCTTAGCTACATCTTCCGCAGATATATTTGTATTATCTATTTTATAAAAATTTTCAAATACTTTCTCTCCTTCTCCTGGTTTAGAATTTAATCTATGTTTTTTAAGAGATCTATATATATCATTTTCACTCCATTCTAAATCTCTTTTTGATGCTTTATGTTCTAGTCTATTAGCTGTTTTATTTCTGCGTAATCTTTCTTCTAATGTTGTTTCTAATTCAATAGTATAAGTTTCATCAAATAAACTCATCCATTTGTCTGTTTCTTCTTTTTCTTCTTTAAAATCATTTTCAAAGTCAAAGCATCCTGTAAAAATTATACCTTTTTCATTACTTTTTGAGAATTCCTTAAATATTTCATATCTAATTATACTATTCATTCTTCTAAATGCCTCTTTATCATAATCAAATATTAATCTAACCATCTCTATAGTCATGTGATTATATAATAATTTATAACCTGTTATCTTTGCTAATTCTTGACCTACTGTCATCTTTCCAACAGCTTGTGGTCCAATTATCTGTATAAATTTTGGCATATATCTTCCTCCTCTACTTTTTCTTCATATATTTTTTTATAATTCGATAAAGATTCTTCAACATTTATTTCATAATCGACTACCTCACAATTATCTTGCTCACAAAAATATTGTCTAGTACGAATTCCACCTAACGCTTCAATAGTTTTCCACGAAGCTGGATTATCTAAATCAGCATCTAATTTTGCTATTTTTATTCCATATTCCTTGCAAATTTTTAATGCTAAATACAAATTAATTTTATTATAGCCTTTTCCTCGTTCTGAAGGTCTTATTCCATACCCAATATTTCCTCCGTATTTCTCTAATCTTTTATTTAGCACTGTTCTAATATTCGCCATCCCTATTATTTTATCATCCGATACTCTTACCAAAAATAATGTTCTTGCAGGTACCTTTTCTTCATTAGGAACTCTATTATAATCCAGCTCTAGTTTCTCTAGCCATCCTTCATAATCATTTATATATCTATCTAATCCTCCTGATCCATTAATATCTGAAGCAACCTCAATATGTTCTTTTATATAATTAATTGCATCTTCTTTTCTTTTTAATGTTGGTATTTCATACTTAAATTTTTCCATTCTATCACTTCCCTTTTTACAACATATTTTATTTATACCATACTTCATATTAATTATCAATAATGTGGAACTATCAAGAAAATATTCTTGCTAGTTCATATTGCTTATTTTCCCTCCAACTTTCTTAAATTCATATATGAAATTATGCACATTGGTAAAAATAAACAAACAACACCTAATAATGCCAATTGTAATTTTGTATTTCCTAAATAATTTATAAAATAAACTAATGGAATGTATAATAATCTAGCTCCAGTTGAAGCCACAGACATTATACTTGTTTGAATTTCATTTTTAACAGATTCCTGAAGAGAAGTAGCCATGTTTCCTTCAATTAAACCATGAACAAAACCATTTAACGCAAATAACCAAATTGTTACTATGTTAGTATTAATTACTAAAACTATCATCCAACAAATTTCAATTAATATTGGAATTGCAAACTTACTAGATGTTTTAAATTTTATCATTTTTTCAGATAATTTTGAACCAATTACTTGCATTATATAATTTAAAATCCATCCGCTACTTACAATTTCAATTGGAACTCCTACCATTATTAATAATGGAGTAAATACCCAAATTTGAGAATGTGTAATTTCTTTTCCTAAAATATAACTAAATAAATATATTCTAGTATCTTTTTCTTCAAGTACCTCCTTAATTGAATGAACCATATCTTTCAATGGATTACAATGTTTAGATTCTAATTTATCACTATAATCATAAATCTTAAAAGCAATTATTCCTCCTACAAAATATGGAATAAAAGAAATTCCTATACTAAGTCTAATACTGTATTTTGCAATAAATCCTCCAACAATAGTTACTATTATCATAGCAATATATCTTACTGTATGAATTTTTATATTTACTTTTTTGAACAATTCTCCTGTTTCATCAATTTTATCACAATTTGTTTTTATAAAGCTTTGATCAACACCATTTGTCATTGCCATGAATAAGCCAAGTAAACATTCAGATAAAAGAGCCATATACATATTTTTAGAAAATGCATATAATGCAAAAACTAATGCTACTCCAATATCTCCTATTATATTCAACGCTTTTCTATTAAATCTATCTGCAATATATCCCATTGGAATGTCCAACAAACAAATTGCAATTGTAAAAGCCATTTGAACAAATCCAATATCAGTTTGATTCATACCTATTGAATTCCAAAATACTGTAATCGTCGCAACAGAAAAACCTGCTCCTATTGATGTTAAAATTGTTTCTAAAACAACTAATTTTAAATTTTTATGATATATTTCCTTACTAATAAATTGTGTGTTTTGTTCCATTATATCCTTCTCCTTTCTTTCTGTTTAAGTACACCTTAATGTTTTTTAAAAACAAAAACCTCATAAAGTCGCCTTTTTTAAGACTCCTTTATGAGGTTTAATTCTCAAATAAAGTGTACCAATTTTTACAACTGGCTGTGTAGCTTCCTTTTTAGGTATACACACTCTTAATATGTTATTAGTATAGCATATGTTTTATATTATGTCAATAAAATTTTACATAATATCGACTTTTATTAAAAGTAATGCTGCAATTTAGCAATTGGAATCAAATGCTCGCAGGCTAGAAAAAAATTTACTAAAAAGAAATATCGAACTTACTGATAATGAAAAAGAAATACTGGAAATTTGCAAGTATTTTTCAACATGGCATTCTACTTATTTCTTTCGTGAGCAGAAATTAAAATCGCTTATATTTAAAGAACAGCAAACTTAAGAAAATGTATTTAGCATTTAAATACATCATTTATAAAAACAAGTAGATTTAAAATCTACTTGTTTTTAAGTTGACAATTTGCTATCCTATTTCATATTTTATAATATCTTCAATAATATCAGAACTCATAAGATTATCAAAAACATCACTTACATTCTTCTTATTCTCATCAGTACTTGAAATATAGAAATTTTCAGTAGTTTCAATAAATTTGTGTCCTAAAATATCTGCCACATCTCTTATCTCAACACCATTTCGTAAATTAATTGTAGCATAACTACCTCTTAAATCATAAAATCTACAATTTTCAATTCCAAGTTCTTTATGAATTATTTTAAACGGATAATTTAAAATATTTCTTCCAACATATTTGCCATCTTCTCTAACAAATACCATATTAGCATTATTTATTTGTAAAATACTACTTTCATTTTGAACAATACGTTTTTCTACAATCTTTCCATATTTATTTTTTACATCTTCAAAATGATAACTCATATATTGATTTCCATACATTTTCTTTAAATATTGTTGTTTCTTTTTATAATTTAACAATGCATTATATAAAGTTTTACACATATTAACCTGTCTAGTTCCCTGTTTTGTTTTTGTTGTTCCAATATACCATCTACCTTTTTCATCTTTTGGCTTATCATACACTGTATGTTTTACATTTATAATTCTATTCTTAAAGTCAATATCTTCCCATGTTAAGCTACATACTTCTCCTGTTCTCATTCCTGTAAAACAACTTGTAATAAATGCACATGTAAATGTGTCATCATCTTTAAATCTTTCTAAAATCCTATTTATTTCCTGCTTATTATATAAATGTTTTTCGAATGCATTGTTATCTTCTATTTTAGGAAGTTTTAAAGTAATTGTTGGATTATACTTTATAAAACCATATACATCTGTCGCTACTCTAAAACAATTTTTTAAAACTTTTAGAATATTACTATAATAAGATTTTTTATAGTTATATCTATTACATAAATCAACTATAAATGAATTTAATTTAACACTTGTTATAGCATTCAATCTATATTTTCCAAGTTCCTTTTTCAAATACTTGTCCATTATTGTTTTATAAGTCCTTCTTGTATTATATTTCAAATTTAGTTCACAATAGTTTTCATACCAATAATCTAAATAATCACTAAATGATATTTCTTTTTCTTTGAATACTAATCCTGTATTCAAATATTCTGTATATGCTATATTACCTGCCTTTATTGCTTCATCTTTTGTTTCAAACCCAGATTTATTTATAAATTTTCTTTTTCCATCGACTCTTGCTATTTCAAATTTGTATTGATAGTATTTTCCTCTCTTTTGAATTGTTACATTTGACATTTTACGTTTTCCTTTCAAAATTTGAATGTAAACAATCTAAAAAAAGAAATGCTACCACGAATGATAACATTTCTAAAATTTTTATTCACTTTGTTTGCAACAACACAATCCTTTATTTTCAAGTATTTTAGAGGTTTGATATAAACTTATGAAAACATTTTGCAAACAAAATGCAAACAATTTACTCTGTTTTCATATTTATGTTTACTTATTTAATCTCTGTAACCCTTGATATTACTGATTTCTTCCACAGCAGTTTTTATATTTCTTTCCACTTCCACATGGACAAAAACTATCAGTTCTTATCGTTCTTATTGTTTTTATTGTTCTTATTGTTCTAATTAAATTTTATTTTCCGTTGACAAATCGTTGACACTGTCAACATCATTATCTACTATATACTTTATACCATTTTCCTTGTTTTCTATCAAATGTATAACTATAAAAATTATACATTATTTTATGTATAAAGTAAATATTATTATAAAATAAAAGGAGTTTTTTAATGATAAATAAAAAAGAGGAATATTTTTTATCTATATGATGCAATCATATTTATTATATCTGAATTGATAATTTTATCAAATTTTTTACTTGCTTTATTTCTATTTTCATCAAGACTTGTTATGTAATAATTTTCAGTTGTTTCTTCTATTGCACCAAACTTTGTATATCGTCTAATCAGTGCATTTACTCTTGCAATTAATTCTTCTGGATTAAATGGTTTTGTTACATAGTCATCTGCACCTATATTTAATCCATTTATTTTGTCTGTGTCTTCTGATTTTGCTGATAACATTATTACTGGTATATTTTTATCTTTTCTTATTTCTTCTAATGTTTCTAGCCCGTCTTTGTTTGGCATCATTATGTCTAATATGGCTAGTTGTATATCATTTTCTTTTATTTGCTTTAACGCCTGTTCTCCATCATAGGCTTTATATATTTTATAATTTTCTTTTCCTAGATATATTTCGATTGCTTTTACAATTTCTTTATCATCATCTACTACTAATATGTTGTACATTTTTTATCCTCCCATTCGTTTTCTATTATAACAGATTTTTATTAAGAAAAAATAGAGAAATTATTAAGAATTCCTTAAAATATCAATATAAAATTATATGTAAATTTGAAATTTTCCACCCCAACTATTGACATAGAGTCAATTATAAAAGCCGAGACTTCCAACACATATGCATGTTATTGAGAGTCCCGGCAAATCACGGTAATAGATTTTACTTTCTAAACTGAACTACCGCACAGTAGGTTCCGCCGTCACCAGTAAAGACCGACAGTCTATACTGGGTTTCAGAAGTTATGCCTGTTAACATGATATACCCTCCTTTACTGAGGAGTATTTCATCATAATCAGCAATACATTTTTTACCATAGCTATTGTAGTAACTAATGTATTCTCCTTCAAGTGGGTCACCATTCATCTTCTGAATGTTAAAACCATTGAAGTTATTGACTTCAGTAGTATAAATAGTGACTTTGTCATCTTCCCCGAGAATAGCCACTGGCTGTTCAATAAGGTAATCTTGGTTCTCGATAGAGTAAAAATAGATTTCCTTATTCTTCGAAGAGGTATACAAATTTGCTTTAAACTTCTGGAGTGCCGGTGTAGGAGTTGCCGTGGGCTTCGGTGTAGCTGTTGCTGTGGGCTGTGGTGTAGGTGTAGGCGTAGCTGTTACTATGGCCGTTGGCGTTGGATTTGGAGTTGCTGAAACTTTTTCAGCTTTCTTTGATCCTCCGCATCCTGCAAAACACAGGGTTGCCAGCAACATCATAAGACCAATTATAAAATACCGTTTAGTCTTTTTCATATCGAAAAGACCTCCTTTTCAAAATTTACCGTTTTCGGCTTAAATTAATTATACTACATATTTTACATAAAGTCAATTTTTGCATATTTGCAAAGAAACTCTTCATCAATCATAATCTATATATTCTCATTCCTAATAGTCTCAATTATATTTTGCTTATTAATTTTGTTCAAAGAATACTTCATAATGATGCCTACATTTTATTTTTTATTGACATAATTCAAAAAAAGTTTTATAATTATATTTGATTTCATTTTTAAAGGAGGAATTTTTATGCCCATGACTCCGGCACATGCCGAATGCCTCAAACGGATGTCTCAGAAACGCTTCGAAAGATATAATAAGGAGCGTTCTAGTGCAAGGTACAAACAGCAGCCCAAAATAGGCCATATTCCTCGCAATCCGCCGCAGGCACAGCCGTCTGAAAAAGCCAACAATTAGTCAGAGCAGCAAAAAAAACACACCCTCGTTGCTTTAAATTTTGCAACGAGGGTATTTTTTATTCCATTCAAAATTAAAATCACTTCTTTTTATTTTACACATTTCTCCATTTCCTCTGTAAAATACAATTCCTTCAATATAGTGTTCTTTTAAATATTGCTTTATTCCTTCATATTCTCTTGGAACATTTTCTAATATTGTACTACCATGTTTTACTAAAATATCTTCTTTTAAATTATAAGGATTAGCATTTATATGTGGACCTATTAATTCATATGTTCCATTTTCAAGTTCTTTTTGCTTATTAAATGCCTCTAAATAATATTTTGAGTTATCATCATCTTCTGTACATAATAGCCAATGCGGAAAATGTCCAGTTATAGGATCTGGGAAGTCTTGACACGGAATAGCCCCATTGGGCAGTATTCTTCCTTTTTTATAATCATATCTTCTATAAATTTGACCATCTTTTATCAAGCAACATGTGCCATCAATTTTTTCTGTTGCCCATCCTTCACCATCTAATACCCATTGGCATTCTGGCTCTACTTCATTTAAACATTTAGCAATTTTATGATTTTCAAATTGTCTTTTGAAGAGTGTTTTCATTTTTTTCATTATCAACATCATTCCTTAATCTTTAAATTTTCTCTTTATCCAAAAGGAAATCAATTATATTTATTTGCTTTATTCCATTATGGTAGCTGACTGGTTCAAAATCAAATGTTATTAATATTTTGGGAAAATGGTCTTTGATTATACTATCCAAATAATTGTATATTAACTCTTTATCATCATCTAGATTTATTAGATACGGAAATCCACCATTTTCTAAGTATTTGCTATATTTCATTTGAACATCATTTTCACCATAATATGAAATATATTCTTTAAAGGAAAGAGGTAACACATGTATTTCCATATATCTTCCTGTTAGAAAAGTTGCAAGTTCTCCTGATAACATATATGAATTTGAACCTGTAATATATATATCTACATTATCTCTTAAAAATATACTATTAATACATTTTTCAAATTCAATAAAAAAGTAAAGTTTTTTCAGTTAATTCAAAAAAGTTTTTATTTTTAGAGTGTTTTTTCATTTAAAATTAATTTGTTATAATATTTATTCAATCTCTATAACTTCATACCCAGCCTCTTCAACAGCTGATTTTAAAGTATCATTTGGTACATCTATTTTCAAAGTAACTTCTACCACTAATTTCTCATTTTTAATTTCATTCCTTTCTCAAGGCACAAATCCGGTTGGAAAAGAATTAAATTTTAGCAATGAAATTTGACACAGATAAAATTGTAATTATTTTTCAACCTTTCAGCCTCTTCAATCTCAAAGCATTTAATATAACAGTCAAACTACTAATAACCATAGCAAAGCCTGCCATCATAGGATTGATAGAAATTCCCCAAGTTTTAAATAATCCCATTGAAACAGGTATCATCAAGCTATTATAGAAAAACGCCCAAAATAGATTTTGCTTAATATTTCTTATTGTATGTTTACTTATATTAATTAAATCCAAAATTCTGCTTAAATCTTTTTTCATAAGAATTACATCTGATGAATCCATTGCTATGTCTGTTCCACTATTTACACTTACACCAATATCTGCATTTGCTAGAGCTGGGCTGTCATTAATTCCGTCTCCACACATCATAACCATTTTGCCCTCTTTTGCAAGAGCTACACCTAAAGAAAAAGTGGTAGTTGTTTTTCCAACTCCACCTTTTTGATTGGCTATGGCTATAATTTTACTCATCTTTATCCTCCTGTTCTTCAGTTTCTTCAATTTGTTTAGACATAATATTTATAAAATCATCATCACCATATAATTCTTTATAGTCATAACCATCTTCAATGCAATCAATATATTCTTTCATAGCATAGTCTAATTCAAAGAATATTTCACCAATATCAAGTTTATCTCTTTTATGAGTTTCTAATCCTTTTATAAATGTATTTACAAATATCATATCTTCAGGTTCAAATTTATGCCATTTCTCATAACTTGGTAGTTCAATTCTAAATAAATCAATGTTATAACTATCACATAAAATAGTTTCTACAAGATTCATCAAATTTAATACTGCCCAAAATCTTGTTTTAGTTGCACCTTCAATTTGATAATCTGAATCCTTAAAGTATTTTTTTATGTCTTTTTCTTTCTTATATTGTTTTGCATACTTATTTATAAGTCTTCTTGATTTTTTACATTGCTTTTCCAAATTTCTTAAATATTGATTGCAATCTAACACTCTGTTTACACATAACCTTAATTGCTCAACAATATTATCTTTATTTGATACTCTATCTAATTTTTTCATTATCTTTATATAAGATAATAAATCTTCTTATAATCGAAAAATAAAATTTTAATATTTCCGTTGACAATCCGTTGACAGTTGACAATTTTTCATTGTATTCAAAACTGCAAATGCCATATTTATGCGTTTTTGCCACAACAATTTTTGTATTTCTTACCAGAACCACAAGGGCACAAATCATTTCTACCAACTTTAGGACCTTCATTAACAACAGTTCTGTTAACTTCAGATTTAATTTGTTCACCATTATCTAAGCTATTAATAGCTTGTAAAGCTGCACCTGTAATTTTAGCTGCTTCCTCTCTTTTAACCTCTTCCTGTTTACGTAAATTCATAAGAATTTTAACAACATCATGTTTAATATCAAGAACCATTTCTTCAAACATGTCCATACCTTCAATTCTGTATTTTACAACAGGATCTTGTTGTCCATAAGCACGTAGACCAATACCATCTTTTAATTCATCCATTGCATCGATATGATCCATCCATTTTTGGTCAACAACTTTAAGCATTACAACTCTCTCAAGTTCTCTTAAATCTTCACTTCCGATGTCTTCTTCTTTTGCTGTATATTTATCTAATGCAGCTTGTTGAAGTTTTTCTATTATTGCTTTAGAATCCTTTGCATGTTCCTTTATAAAATCTGACATTTCAATTCCAAATGTATTTTGAATATCCATATCTAATGCTTCAACATTAGCTTCTTCTTCACCTGCAAAGTATGTTAAAACAACTTCTTCTGAAAGTGATTTTATCATATTTAAGATATTGTCTTTTAAGTTTTCACCATCAAGAACTTCTCTTCTTTGTTCGTATATAATTTCTCTTTGAGCATTCATAACATCATCATATTTTAATACATTCTTTCTGATGCTAAAGTTACGTCCTTCAACCTTCTTTTGAGCTGATTCTACAGCATTGCTGATTAATTTATTTTCAATTGGAACATTTTCATCCATTCCCATTGTATTATATACTTTTGTAATCATGTCTCCACCAAAGATTTTCATTAAGTCATCATCTAATCCTATATAGAATTTTGATTCTCCTGGGTCTCCTTGACGTCCACTACGTCCACGTAACTGGTTATCAATTCTTCTTGATTCATGTCTTTCTGTTCCTATTATTTTTAAACCACCAGCTGCAATTACTTTTTCTTTTTCTTCTTTGATTTCCTCATCATATTTTTTCTCTAATTTCTTGAATTCTTCTCTTGCTCTTAATATGTCTTGGTCATCTGTTTCATAATATGTGTTTGATTCTTCTATTAAATTTTCAGGAACTTTATTTTTCTTCATTTCTTGTTTTGCAAGATATTCACTATTTCCACCTAACATAATATCAGTACCACGTCCTGCCATGTTTGTTGCAATTGTTACAGCTCCAAATTTACCAGCTTGTGCTACAATTTCTGCTTCTTTTTCATGGAATTTAGCATTTAATACTTCGTGTTTAATTCCTTCTTTTTTAAGAATTCTGCTCAATTTTTCAGATTTTTCAATTGATACTGTACCAACTAGTACTGGTTGTCCTTTTTCATGACTTGCTTTTATGCTTTCTACTATTGCATTAAATTTTGCATTTTCATTTTTATATATTACATCATTTTGGTCATCTCTTATCATTGGCTTGTTTGTTGGTATTTCTATAACATCCAAATTGTAGATTTCTTCGAATTCTGCTTCTTCTGTCATAGCTGTACCTGTCATACCTGATAATTTATCGTACATTCTGAAGTAATTCTGGAATGTAATTGTTGCTAATGTCTTTGATTCATCTGCAATTTTTACTCCTTCTTTTGCTTCTATTGCTTGATGTAAACCATTGTTGTATCTTCTTCCATACATGATACGACCTGTAAATTCATCTACTATTAATACTTCTCCATCTTTTACGATATAGTCAATATCTCTTTTCATTACTCCATGCGCACGTAAAGCTTGGTTTACATGATGTACTAATGTTGAGTTTTCTATATCATTAAAGTTTTCCAAATGAAACTCTTCTTCTGCCTTTTTGATACCTTTTTGTGTTAATGATGCAGATTTGGCTTTTAAGTCAACAATGTAATCATATTTTTCATTGTCTTCTGCTTGAGCTTCATCTTTAACATCTTCTTCTACAATTACTTTTGGTGTTAATCTTTTTACAAAGTCATTTGCTTTTTTATACAAATCTGATGATTGATTTGCTCTACCAGATATAATAAGTGGTGTTCTAGCTTCATCAATTAAAATACTATCGATCTCGTCTACTATTGCATAGTTTAGACCTCTTTGTACTAATTGATTTTTGTAGATTACCATGTTATCTCTTAAGTAGTCAAATCCAAACTCATTATTTGTTCCATATGTGATATCACATGCATATGCTTCTTGTTTTTCTTTTGGATTCATTCCTGTAATAACTAGTCCTACTGATAGTCCTAAGAATTTATATAATTTTCCCATCCATTCACTATCTCTTTTAGCAAGATAATCGTTTACAGTTACTACATGAACTCCTTTTCCTGTCAATGCATTTAAATATACTGGAAGTGTTGCTACAAGTGTTTTTCCTTCACCTGTTTTCATTTCTGCAATTCTTCCTTGGTGTAATATAATTCCACCTATTAATTGCACATCAAAATGTCTCATACCTAATACTCTTTTTGATGCTTCTCTTACTACCGCAAACGCTTCTGGTAATAGGTCATCCAATGTTTTTCCTTCTTCTAATTCTTTTTTAAATATATTTGTTTTATTTTTTAATTCTTCATCTGTTAATTTTGAAATTTCTTCTTCTAAACCATTTATTTTTTCAACTATTGGCATTACTCTCTTTACTTCTTTTTCACTATAACTTTTAAATATTTTGTTGAATATTCCCATTCTTATCTCTTCCTTTCATTAATACCATTATAATATAACACGAATATTCTCATATTTCAAGGTTTTTTATTATTTTTTTCTAAAAGGAAGAAGCCCCAACAGGAGCTCCTTCCAATTTTATGGTTTTTTAATGACAATTATGAATTCTTCTACAAAAAATTTTAACTTTTTGGCCTTTTTTATTTTTCTTTATTCTATCGGCTTTGGTTTCTTTTACAACTCTCGGTACACTATAAAGTTTAGATCCCATGATTTTTTCAAATCCATAATGATCTGTTCTGACAGTATGTTCACCAAGAATTTCTACCCTTTTGGCTACTTTTGCATTCTCCAGTCTTTCAGCAAACTTGCATTTCACCTCTTTTTCTCCGTGATTAATCAAAACCAATCTAAGATCTGTAAACATGCGAAGCAAATTTTCAAGTTCATCTGCTTTAGCATGAGAAGAAAATTCTCCAGTAGAGAATACTTTCGCTCTAACTGTCAATTCTTCGCCTTGAATAGTTATTTTGCCACCTTGCGAATCCATCAACTTCCTTCCAAAAGTTCCATCTGCACAATATCCAGTAATATAAATTGCCCAATTTTCCCTTCCAATTATTTGCGGAACATACAACTGAGCAGGGCCATGATCTAACATACCTGAAGTAGTAAGAACAATTTTTTGACCACAATCTCTCATTACTTCATCTCTGTTGTCTTTATCCGTCCAATGGAAATTCATAGGCAAAAACTCCAAATCACCTTCATCGATTTCGAGTTTTCCACTCTTATACATTCTTGTATACTGATGAGCAAGATTTCCATCCAAATAAATTGGAATTTCTTTACTAATTCTTCCATCGTCTTGCATTTTTTTCAAGACATACAAGACTTCTTGAGCTCTTCCTTGTGCAAAAACGGAAATAAGAATACTTTTCTTAGCTTCTAAAACCTCCTTAATATCACTTTCAAAATGGAATTGAACATCTTTCATTTCTGTGTCACCATAGGTAGATTCAATCACAATGTTTAAAGGCATTTCTTTAACCCACCAAGGGAGTTCGTCAACCACTTTGAAAATATTGTACGGCTTGTAATCTCCTGTAAACAAATAGTTGATATCCTCTTGCCCAGGATAGCTTATTTGTACAAGAATCATAGCTGCCCCAATAAGGTGACCATTATCAAAAAAAGTAACCTTAATATATGGACTAACATATACCGTTTCCTCTAATTTACACGGCTTTAACCTATTGTAAACTTCTTCTACATCATATTCACAATATGGCTGCTTTGTTTTACTATTTTTTGCCTCTTCTTTCATTATCTGATATGAATCCTTAAGTGAAATAGGAAGAAGCTGAGCCGTAGATTCTGTAGTATAAATAAATCCGTTAAAACCTCCTTTTATAAGCATAGGTAACCTTCCCATGTGGTCTGCATGATTATGCGTAATTAACGCAAACTCAATGTTTTCACTTCTAAACGGAAAATCCTCCTTATTTAAACTATTGTATCCCTTTTTTCTTTTTCCTGAAAAAGTCCACAATCTACAATAAAATTAGTTTTCCGTCCATTAGGGAATTGAACTCGCATTGTTAAACATGAGCCAGTCACTTCCGGATGCAATGCCGTAACATCTGCATAGAAGCTCTTTCTCAACCCCATAAAATCACATCTCCTTAATATTTATTTAGGATTACTAGTATATTGGGTTTTGCTGTTTATATTATACATTACATTTTGGCATAATTCAATATTTTTTTTATATATTTTACACATTTTGCATATTTTTATTTATAACTTTGTCTCTTACAAAGGGAGGTCCTAATAGGACCTCCCTTGATTTTATGGTTATTCTAACTTATATTTCGTATTTTCTTCTTCAATTCCTTCCTGCAAAATACATTTCTTATAAGTGTTTTTGGGTTCAGACATTACATCATACAGAATTTTTTCAAACATATAATTAACTACATTTGAAAGCTCTCTAGCACCAGTGTTACCATTTTTAGCTTTGGTTGCAATAGCTCTAGGAAGACCTTCATCATATTCAACCAAAATTCCATATCTTCTGAGTTCTCTAGCATATTGGTTCAACTTAGATTTTTTCGAAGTTTTAAGGATTTCTTCCAGAACATCAACAGAAAGTTCATTCATCTCAACAATTGTATCAATTCTTCCGACAAATTCTTCTGTAAGACCATATGCAATAAGGTCTTCTTTAGTTGTTTTGCTTGAGTCCTTATTATTCTTTTTAGAATCAGAAGTAGAACTAGAAAAACCTAAACTTTTAGTACCATTACGTTTTTCTTTGATTTTTTCAATACCAGAAAATGCACCAGCCAAAAAGAAAATCACATTTTCTGTATCGAATTCTATTCCATTAGCCATGAAATCCTCAATCTCATCTGCACTTAATTCCATATCATCCATAATTTCATCAGGAGCAGGAATTCTTACTTTCTTTCCTTCAATAAGTTTAAGCATAGAGTTCAATACACCTTGCCCACTTACATCACGAGTTTCAGTTGCGCATCCAGCCTTTTTGTCAATTTCATCAATTATTACGATTCCTCTTTCTGCCTCTTTAACGTTTCCATTTGCAGCAGAAACCAAATCATAAATAATTTCTGTAACATCTCTTCCATAATAGCCTTCTTGTGTAAACTCATTGGCATCTTCAATAACACAAACTCTACCAATTTTCTCAGACAACTGTCTAAGAATTTCAGTTTTACCTGTACCACTTTTACCAATAATCAACACAATAGATTTCATATTCTGGAGTTTAATTGCTCGATATGCTGCTGTAACAACAGTTCTCACTTGTTCATTTTGCCCTTTTACTGTTTGAAGAATATACTGTTCTGTATCAGTAATTCTAGGCAACTGCTTCTTACTTTTGCCTTTTAGCCGCTTCTTTTCTTTCTGCTTTCCACCACCTACAATCTCATTTTCTTTAATTTCTTCTTTGTTGGTAGTTTCTTTTTCTTTGATGTCAGACATAGTTGCCTCCTTTACAAACATTGAAATCATAAAATCATACTTTCCCTTATATTTATTAGGGAGTTAATAAAGGTATTTGCTAGTTGCTATTATACTCCAATTTTTGCCATTTTTCAACATATTTATTACATAATTATTATAAAAGTCCACTTGTAGGTATATATGTATCACTTGGTGGCATAACATATGGCATATCTGGTTGCTCTACTCCTTTAATTTCAGTAATTTTAATAATAGGAATTTCTGAATTATGATACTTTCCTTTTTCTATCGTTCCAGTAATTTCTACCCATTCTCCATCTTTAAAAGCTTTTACATCTTTAGACTCGCATAAAAAGCCAACCACAACAGATTGATTTTTATCTTCATTTATAAACATATCTCTTGCAATAACAAATTGTTCGTCAGAAAAATCAAAAACTCTATAAACATAACCTGTAAATTTTATTTTCATCCCCTTGTAAGAACCAATATCATCATGAACCGCTTGTAAAATATTTGTATAATTTTTAGCATCTAATTCTGTTATATCTTTTGCTTTAAGTTTATCATTAACATTAAACTTTCCACTAGTAAAAAATATCTTATAAATGCTAATTCCAAACACGAATAGCATAAAAAGTGACAAAACCAAAATTATTATCTTTAGTGCTCTTCCCCCGTTTATTTTTAAATTACATATAAACATAAAAAGCCCTCCACTTACATCTTTCTATAAGTTTATGAGACTTTTTTTAATTTATGCTAATTTGGGGTCGGTCCTTTTTTTCACACTCTATATTCAGTCAAAATGCTTTTTATTATTATAAGAGCAATCGGACCTAAAATCATCCCCATTACACCTATTACTTTAAATCCTGTATACATTGCAATCAAAGTAAAAATTGGATGAATTCCTATTCTCCCACTAACAATTTTAGGTTCTAATACCTGTCTAACTAATGACATTATAATCCACAAAACAATAATTGCTACCCCAAGTTTTAAATCACCATTTAATGCTTCTATTACTGCCCATGGAACCATAACACTTCCTGAGCCCAATATTGGTAGTGCATCTACAAATCCTATTGCAAGTGCAATTAATAATGGATATTTTACATTCATTCCTACTATTTTAAAAATATACAATCCTATAACAGATATTACAAAAGAAACTAAAATCAATATTGCTTGTGCTTTAAGATATCCACCTAAGTTTATTGTAATTTCTCTTATATGCTTTCCCAATTTTTGAAGCCATTTTGAAGGAACATGCTGTTCCATAAAATCTAGCATATAAATTCTATCTGTACAAATAAAGTATAAAGCCAATATTGTTATAACTATATAAATAGCAATTGTTGGTATTGATGTAACAATATCTATTAATTTGTTTAAAAAAACCGTCAACCACTTAGATACTTTTAGCAACATTTCTTTTGAGGCATCTTGTGTAAGACTTAACATATTTTTTGACACACTAACTCTTGTAATATTTAATTTGCCTATCGCATCTTGAATCTGGGTATATGCTCTATCTATGTACAAGTTTAACATCTGTAGCAAATTAGTTGATTCAGATACAAGAGAAATAATCCCCCATACAAGACAGCCTATTATGATAGAAAATACAATAACAAATATTATAATAGAACATGCCTTTCTAGTCATTTTAGTTTTTTTCATTAAAGCTTTTATTGCAGGTTCAATCATTAATGCTATTATAAATGCTATTAAAAAAGGCATATAAAAAACTGCCAATTTACACCCTAAATATATTCCTCCAATAATTAATACAGCATTTAAAATCCTTTTTATAATCTTACAAATATAATTTAAATCTTCTGACATATCATCCTTTTCTCTTTCTTTATGTATAGCAGCCTTTTCGGCTGCTTTTAGAATATTATGACATTAATAATTGTTTTTAGCTTGTCCGCCACACTCACATATATTTTCTAAAGTATCACAAATTTGCTCTGAACCTATTTCTTCATTATAGTTTGCTAAATCACCTAATGTTAATATTCCTATTACCTTATTATCGTCTACAACAGGTATTCTTCTTACTTGATTTGTAGACATTTTCTTTTCAGCATCACATACTTCATCATTTTCATTACAACAACATACATTGCAAGACATTATTTCACTTGCAGTTGTATTTTTTGCATCTTTTCCGCATGCAACAGTACGAAGAGCTATATCTCTATCAGTAATCATACCTACTAAACAGTTATTTTGGTCACAAATAGGAACACATCCAATATGATTTTTTTCCATCAATTTTGCAACTTCATTTATTTTTGTATCTGGTTTTGCACACCAAACTTCACCACACATACAATCTTTAACTTTCATAGTAAACTCCTTTCAGAAGAATGAATCTTATTAAAATTCATTCTATTTATATTTTAGTCAAAATAAAAAAGATTATTCTCATTTTGAATAATCTTTTTTTATTATTATCTTCCATCTCCCGATTGACTATCTAATCTCAAAACTTTTTGAGCTGATGGAATTTTTTCTATTCCTATTATATTTTTTACATTAAATTTTTCGAACAAGCAATTTTTTCCAATTTTATACCCATAATATTTAATTCCATCTGCCCAGTTATATAATTCACTTAAATATTCAGATGCTTTCATGTTAATTGGCTCTATATCTACTTTTCGAGAACAATATGGTAACAATGTTTTTCCTGCTGCTAAAGCTGCAAATACTCTATGATTTCCATCTCTCATAAAAAGATGTCCATTATATTCATCTAAATTTATTTCACCTTCTATTGGATTGAATCCATTTTCTTTGATACTTTCACTAATTTCTTCTATTGTCCAATTATTTCCTGAGCTTCTCATATTTAATTGAACTGGATCTTGTACCGGTAAGAAATGTACTGGACTTGCCCAAAATTTAGGATACTCTTTTTCTTCTCTATAACTCTTTTCTCCACTAATTATTATATCCGCTAATTCATCAGTATTTGAATATGCTGTATCTACTATTAAATCATAATTATCAGGATTTGCTAAATCAACATCATATCTCTCTTTATACCTTGAAATTTCTCCTAATTTTCTTTCAATAGTTTTTTCTATTGCTTCTTTAAGTGTTGAATATTGATCCTCTTCACCTCTTGAACTATCATTAAACACTCTCATTCCAGCTATCTTTTCATTTATTGTTAAACGCACTGCATATGAATCTGGTATATTATGCCAAGCAAGTCTTGAATCAATTAACCATACATCATTTGGTCTTTCTTTTTGATTAATTTCAATTCCTTTTTCAGCCATTAAACTATCTATCATTTGATCTATCTGTCCTCTTACAGTTGCAAATTCTTCATCATTTTGCACATCTGCTAAATTAGGATTTTCAATTTCTGGATGAACTTTTTTATATTCTCTTATAGAAACTTCTCTAAACATATCTCCTGTAGATATTTCATGGACATTATATCCTAATTCTGTATATTTTTTTACTAATGCTTTTTTTACTGTTGATTTTCCACTTGCTGGTTCTCCTGATATAGTTATTATTTTATTTTTTATCTCATTCATTATATTTTCTCCTTCACTAGAAAATTCATACATTCTTATTTTACCATATTTTTCCGTGTTTTGCAAGCTTTTGTATACTTTTTATGTTATCTTTACTCTTGGTTAAAAAAATGTTATTATATTGCAAAGGAGATTTATTATGATTGATTTACATATGCATACCACTTATTCAGATGGCACTGAAAGTTGTAGTACAGTTTTAAAAAAATGCCAAGAAAAAAATTTAGATGTTATTTCAATTACAGATCACAACACTGCACTAGTTTATAAAGAGTTGGAAAAAACTGATATTCCATCACTTTTTAAAGGCCACATTATTCCAGGAATTGAGCTTAATACTAAAGCTTTAAATATTCCAATAGAAATATTAGGATATGGAATTGATTACAAGAAAATGAATGAACTTGTAAAAAATGTTTATATTCCTGCTACTGAAAGAAATAAAATTGAAATTAAAAGATTATACGACAAATGCTTAAAAGCTGGAATTTATCTTGATAAAAATTGCCTTGATAATTATAATCCTGAAATGTTTGCTTCTGTATTTTTCCACAATGAAATTACTAAACATGAGGAAAACCAAAAACTTTTATCAGAAGAAGCATGGAATTCTAGCAAAATTTTTTACAGACAATATATGTCTGACCCAAAAACTCCATTATATGTAGAAATGGATGATTTTGTACCAGATTTTAATACTGCTAGCAATTTAGTTCGTGAAGCTGGTGGCTTAGTATTTATTCCTCATATTTTTGAATATAAGAAAAATGCTGAACCTATTTTAGATTATATATTGCAAAATTTCCAAATTGATGGAATTGAATGTTATTATACAACCTTTACAGAAGAACAACATGAAAAATTATTAAAACTTTGTAATGAAAGAAATTTATTCATTTCTGGCGGAAGTGATTTTCATGGAAAAATCAAACCTGATGTTGATATTGGAACAGGATATGGAAATTTAAAAATTCCAAATGAAATTATTATACCTTGGGAAAATAAAATTAAATTTTTATGTCAGGAATATGATTCTGCACGTTAATTTTCAATTAAAAATTTATAATAAAAAAAGATTATCCAATTTTCTGAATAATCTTTTTTATTTTACGCAAAATAGAACTCATCATTTATTTCTCCTGCAATATATTCTCTATCATCTATATGCATTAAATATATATTAATATTTTGTTTTTTTATTTTTCTTAATTTATCTATTATATCTTCTAATTTTAAATGTGCTCCACCATATCTTGATACATCAACATAGAACTCATCAATATCATTTATATATTTCATAAATGGCTCAAGTGTATTCGTATCTCCTGTATAAACAATCTTTTTACCATTTAAACATAATTTAAAACCATATGAATCAAGGTATTTTGTATGTTCTGTCTTAATAAATTCTACATTTTCAAATTTATCATATAATGTATATGCATCCTCTGGAGTTCCTGTTATGTCAAGATACTCTTTAATTTTAGAGCACATACAAATAATATTTACTTTTTTATTAAATATAAAATATGCATATAATATTAATTGACTTAATGAACCAGCATGATCATTATGTAGATGAGTTACTATTACATTTATTTCTTTATATTTATTTAAATCAAATTTTTCCTTTATTTGTTCAAATACCGTAAATCTACAATCAATTATTGTTAATTTATCTCTTTCTTCTATATATGCAGAATTATTGTGTGCTCCAAAACCAGAATCACTTCCTAAAAATTTCAATAATGAATCTTCCATAATATCCTCCATTCCTTGCTATTATAATATATTTTTCTTTACTTATCAACCCAAATCACCTTGAAAAAATAACATAATTTTTATATTTCACAAAAATTCACTAATAATTATAGATTAAAAAGGAAGAACAAAATTTTAATATAAATCTTGTTCTTCCTTTTCTTATAAAAGTTTTCTAGAGGCTAATGCCAATTCTACCGCTTGACTAATTACCTGTGCTCTCGAATAGCTATTTCCAAACAGCTCCTCGATACTATTAATTCCTTTATTCCTAAGGTATTTATCAAGAGTATTCTTTTTTATTTTTTCAACATCACTGTCTGGAATACACCATCCTGAACTTTTTCCCCATAGATATACTTTATTTTTTCGGTCAAATATGCAAACCACCTGCACATTCATATATTTTCCATAAAACTCTTCTATACCAGCTTCACAACTAATATAAAAATCTGCATCATCCACTTTATCAATCAGATTGTTCACCCTGTTAAATGCACCTTTATATGTTTCTGCATTAAATGGTTGTTCCGATACTCCAGATTCAACTTTATAACTAGAAAATTCTATCTTCTCTGTTTTTAAATACCGAAAAAACGCCTCCTCAATTCCTTTTATTTTGTCAATTGACTTTGTTGCAATTTCTACCTTCATGAGTATATTACCTCCTTTAGTATCTCTTTATATTATAACATATTTTTCATTTTTTTCAAGGCATATTGCCTACTTTCCGTCATAATAATCAAATCCTCCACGCAAAAGTTCCTTACTTGGTACAAATTTTGTTCTTCTTTTTTCAAATTCTTTTTCATCGAACAAGCATATTTCTCCCGTTTCACCATCAATCAAATATTTTTTATTTTCCAAATTAACAATTATACATCTTATATATCTGGTTGATTCTCTCGTATCTCCTTCAATTTTTTTCCATACCTTTTCTCTGTTTTCTTTTCCTACTTTTATATCTACAATTTCTTTCATATATTCAAATATTCCTTGTGAATCAAGTTCATCATCTTTTTTCAAAATCTCAATTGCTTTCTTTAAAAAAGTAATTTCTTCTCTTTCATCTTCATCATCCGATGTTCTTTTTCCTCTTTCATTAATTTTCTTGTCAATTCTCTTTATTGCATATTTTTCTCTACCTTTGTTAAATTGCTTAAGAGTTTTTTCAAATTTACCATCTTTATCCTCTAAAATTTTTATTCCCTCTAATGTTAGATTTGTTTTCAATCTCGTTAAGTCTTTTATTTGAATGAAATCATCTACATCAATAGTTAAACTGTAATCATCACATGTCAATCCTACAAAATAATGTGTAAGATTCTTATTCCATATTATGCATATATCAACATCTTCTTTATCTTTAAACAATTCATTTAATGCCTTCGCCAAATATCTTGACAATTCAAAACATATTCTTCTATTATGCTTTTCTCTGTTCTTTTCCCAATCTTTGTCTATATCTCTTCCATACCAATCAGGGAGACTAAATATATCCTCATCAACTTTTTGAATATATGATATCAAATTATCATCATACACATAGTCCTTACATATTTTTTCATATATTAACAATATTTTTTCTTCATCACTTTTTTGAGAATTTTTAGCTAATTCATCAACATATGTTTTAAAATCATCTTTAATATTCCACTCTGCCTTATCATATTCTATATCTTCTCCTAAATATTTTCCATACTTTTTTTCTAGTTTAGGTTCTAAAACTACTGTATGTTTACTTCTAAAAAACACATTCACTAATTCATTTAATTTAATAACTTTCTCTATTTTTATACTCATACAATTCTCCTTATTACCATTTTATCCCCCATAATATGAATACATATTTTCTGACGGATTAAATATAAAAATTTTTTTATCCAATTTTTCTTTTTTTACCTCAACTAATTCTTTTTTAATACTATCTACCAAATATGTTTTTTCATTAATCTTAAAAATCAAACATCTTTCATATCTTTTCTCTGGAGCATCTTTATCTTCTTTCCATATTTTTTCTATCTCAATTCCTTCTTTTTCGATAATTGACCTTATGTATTCAAAAAATCCCTGAGCATCAATATTTTTACTTTTTAAGATTTTTACAACTTCATCAAAATATTCTATAAGACTCTTTTTCTCTAGATTTCTTTTTGCATCTTCAATTTCCAAAAGCTCATCTCTTTTTCCATTATTAAATTTCTCAACTACTTTTTGAAATTTTTTAGAATCATCTCTAAGTATTTTTATTCCTTTTATAGTTAGTCCAAATTTTACTCTTGTTAAATCCTTTATACTATTAAAATCATCTAAATCCAAAATTATACTATATTCTTCTCCAGTTAAACCTACAACATAATGTAAATTTTCTTTATCACCAAGTAAAACCGCTTCTAATTTATCATTTTCACCTAATAACACATTTATTGCTTTGGCATAAAATCTTGCAAATTCATAGCATATTCTTCTATTATGTTTCTGTCTTCTTTTTATCCAATCCTGTCCAACAATTCTTCCATACCAATCTACGGCTATATATTTTATATTATCTTTATCACTATCGTCTCTTTTGAAAAAATACAATACATTAGCATCATATACATAATTTAAGCATATATATTTATACACTTCTAAAACTTTATCCTCAAAACTCATTGAGTTTTCTTTTAATAACTTTTCTACTAGTTGGCTAATTCCCTCTTCCATTTCCCACTTAACTTTGTCATATTCTATCCAATCTTCTTTAATTTTTCTAGTAGGCTCTAATATTATTTTATAATCTCCATCTAAATTTTGTTTTACTTCATCATAAAACCTATATATATATTCATCTTTCATTTTTACTAACTCCATCCATTCTATTTTTTATTTTTAAATAATTCATCTCGACCGATATTTATCATATTTGACAATTATACTTTTATCTTCAGTTTTTATCTTTCCTTTTTGCACTAACTCAAAAAACACATTCGGATCTATTAATTTTTGATACACATCTTCTATACTATCTTTTCTTACTCCAACTGCATCTAATATTTTATATGCATTTTGGGGACTAATCCTAAAAAAAATAGTTTCATCCTTTAAGTATTCTTGAATTTTTTGATTTAATGAATAATCTTCGTTTTTTTCCTTTAAAACTGATATTTGGGCTTTATTCATTATTTCAATAACTTTAAATTCATTCATTTATATTTTCTCCTTTATACAGAAATATATTTTATTATACCATAAAATCCCTTTATTTGCAATAAACATAAATAAGTTTTCAAATTATCTTAAAATCTTTCATTTAATCAAATCTTTTTTATATTTGTTTATCAATTTTCTTCCAATATTTTCCGTAAATTAACTACCAAAAAAACAGATGACAATATTCTCATCTTCTGCTTTCTCTTACTAATCTTCATATTTAACCAACTCATCAGTGCTCTAGTTGTTGATTATGTGGTAATGATTGATTTTTCTGTTCTTCTTTTTTCCTATATTTTTCCCCTATTTCACTTTGAATTTTTTGTTGGTTCTTTTTATCATCTGGCTCTAATTTCCAAGATTCCCCTTCTTTGTGTTGTTTTGTACTACTTAATTGATTCGTTAATTGCTTATCTTTTCTTCCTTTTAAAAATCTTGCCCTAATTTGATTAAAAAATCTCGAAAATATATTTTGCTTAGTTGGTAAATTAGTAGAACTTGTACTCTGCCTATAATCCTGGCTTTTTGCTTGCTCTTGAGTTTGTTCAATTTTTTTATAACATTCTCTATCTTTACTTAAACATAGAGCCTGTAGCACATTCTTTGTTCTACCATTTTTATCAGTAATTCTAGTTTGAACACCTGTTATATACAAATCATTAGGATTTAATAACACTTCTTGTTCTGTCTTGTCATAAGCAGATAATTCTGCTATATATGCTCCTCTGGTTCCTTGAGGCACATAAATCTCAAAAACAGTATCATAATCATCTAAAGATGCAAAAGAAGAATCATATAATGGTGATGTACTTGTTTGACCTTTATTACTAATTGTTTTTCCTAACAAACACCTAAGATCCTCTCCCTTTTCTAATCCTTTTTCTAAATAACTACTTTTTACTGCTCTATACAATTTCATTGGTTTAACTAAATGTGTTTTTGATAATCCTCCTTCTAATTCTGCAATTGTTTCATCTATATGCGTACATCTATATATTGACTGCATTGCACTTCTTACACTAACACGAGCATTCTGCTTAAATCCCATTTGTTCCATATATTTGTTAGCAATATCATAATTACTATGTAACGGAGATTGATAATCTGCATTTTGCACAAATTGTTTCATCTTTTCTATATCAGCCTCTGAAACATCTCTGCCCTTTAATGCTTCAGTTAAATCCGTTATTATTTGTTTCCTTATTGTTTCTTTAGATTTTCCCCTCTTAATACCTAGTATCATATTACTTCCAATTGAATATTGATATATTGCTTTTGCATTATTTACTGTTAAATTTCTTTTATCTAACATTTTCTCAAATTGTTGTATTTTATCTACAGGTATCCCTTGTCCTTGTAGTTCTTCCATTGTATATCCATCAGATAATTTTTCAAGAACATCTCCATGCTTTTTTATGCCTCCATATGCACTCTCCAAATCTTTTTCTGTGTCATAACTTTCATAATCCCCATTTATTATTCGTTCTATTTCTTTCTGAGAAATACCTTGGATCTGTAGCATAGTTGTTATTTTTTTTTTTTGCTCTTCCGACATATGTAATTGTTCTATTCTCATTTTTTCACCATCTTATCCTTTGCATTTTATTTCTTTAAAAACATTTTATTATATTTTTTTATTTTTTTCAATATTTTCAGTAATTTTGCCTTCAAAAACAGAGGACAGTATTCTCATCCTCTGCTTTCTCTTGCAAAACGCTTATTTATTCTTAATATTCAAATAATTCACAACTATCATCAAATCTATCAAAATATTGTCTATTATATTCACTTATATCTCCTCTTGGTCTTGGTGGTCTAGGACCAGGTCCCATTGGAGGTCTCATAGGTGGACGTGGTGGTCTTGGTGGAGGAGGTGGTGGAGGCCTTGGTGGTCTAAATCCAGGAAAACCTGGTCTACCAATCAATTCTCTTAAAAGCAAAATTCTAATCAAATCATTTAATCCTGTATTTCTTTGTCTATTTTCACAAGTTCTATCATCTTTAGTGTTTGATGTTCTTGCTGTTTTATCATCTACTTTTTCTGAAGCTCTATTTTGTTCCAACTCTCTATCTTCAACCGCCAAATAAATCTCTTCAGTCATTTTATCTACTAGTTCTCTTGTCACTTCTCCTCTATTTTCTGAGCAAGCTTTTTGTATCATAGGATATATAATGT
>OJLA01000635.1_pt1 | contig 27689 bp, 30 predicted proteins | sample 1596611 | NCBI WGS metagenome assembly OJLA01 (sample SAMEA4350168, study PRJEB24818) | metagenome | biome: human; feature: gut; material: faeces | place: Denmark | collected 2013-09
GTTTGTTTTCTCTTAATAATTACAGCTATTTATTTTACCTAAATTATTACTTAGTAATTCTCTTATATATAAATATTTTTATAAAACAAAAAGATATAACTTTCGCTATATCTTATATATTATTTTTCTTTAGTCTTTTTAGTATTACCTATTCCATAGTAATCTCTTGTCTTTTCTTCGAGTTCTTTACATAGATCTTTATTTTCTTTTAAAAGAAGTTTAACATTTTCTTTTCCTTGACCGATTTTTTCACCATTATATGAAAACCAAGCACCACTCTTTTCAATTATTCCTGCATTTGCAGCAAGTTCTATTAGTTCTCCTTCTTTAGATACACCTTCTCCATACATTATATCTACTACTGCTGTTTTAAATGGTGGTGCTACTTTGTTTTTTACTACTTTAATATTAGTTTTGCTTCCTGTAATAGAATCACCAACTTTAATTTGTTCACTTCTTCTTACTTCAAGTCTTATTGTTGAATAAAACTTTAGGGCACGTCCACCTGGAGTTGTTTCTGGGTTTCCAAACATTACCCCTACTTTTTCTCTTAATTGATTTATAAAAATACATATTGTCTTTGTTTTACTTATAGCACCTGATAGTTTTCTTAGAGCTTGGCTCATTAATCTTGCTTGAAGTCCTACATGAGCATCTCCCATTTCTCCATCTATTTCTGCTTGTGGTACTAAAGCTGCAACTGAGTCTATAACTATTATACTAACTGCTTCACTTTTTACTAATGCTTCACATATTTCTAATGCCTGTTCTCCAGTATCAGGTTGAGAAAGCAATAATTCATTTATATTAACACCTAAATTTTTAGCATAAGAAGGGTCAAGAGCGTGTTCTGCATCAATAAATGCTGCTCTTCCTCCAGTTTTTTGAACTTCAGCAATAGCATGCAATGCAAAAGTAGTTTTACCACTTGATTCTGGTCCATATATTTCTATAATTCTTCCTTTTGGATATCCTCCAACACCTAATGCTATATCAAGTGATAAAGATCCACTTGAGCAAGTATCTACTTCCATGTGCTTACTTTCACCAAGACGCATTATAGAACCTTTTCCGAATTGTTTTTCTATTTCACTCAATACTTGTTCTAAAGCCTTGTCCTTATCTATATTTGCCATATTAATATTTCCTCCACATATTTACTTATGAATTAATGATACACTATAAAAATCAAAAAATCAATACTTTTTAGAACATTTGTTTGATTTTGTATTTTGAACGTCATTTAATGTAAAAAAAAAGAACTTCTATATAGAAATTCATTTTTTACTACTTACTATTTTCATCAATTATTAATTTTTTATTTATATTATAATATTGAATCATTGATATAATTGACATTATTGTAGCGAACCATAAGAAGAACTCTGCTACATTAAATCCCCACATTTCAAACGGCATATTACCAAAAAATACCAAAATTGTTCCAATCATCAAAGTAGCTGTTTTAATTTTTCCACTTCCAATTGCTGCTACTACTTTTCCTTTGCTAGCCGCTTCCATCTTTATAGCGTTAACAATGATATCACGAACTACGATTACTACCGGTATTACAGCGTTTATTTCTCCTTTTGCTGCTAAAATGATTAGTACAGAATTAACAAGCACTTTATCTGCAATTGCATCTAACATTTTACCTGTGTTTGTAACAAGTCCTCTTGATCTTGCAATATGTCCGTCAAGGAAATCTGTTAGGCTAGCAATTATAAAAATAGCACCAGAAACAATAAATTCCCATTTTAATGCTATACCTTCGATTACAGGTCCTTCTGGAATATCTATTCCAAAACGATGAAATGGAAGACATAATATAACTATTATGATTAGCGACAAAATCAATCTTGCGATTGTTAATTTATTCGGTAAGTTCATATTTTTCACCTTCTAACTTATATTTTAATTCTTTAGTAATTGTATTTTTCTTTGGTCTTATTATATTAAAGACTAATATAACAAATAACATCAAAAGTAGAATCATACCAATTAAAATCAATATGCTTTTTCTGTCTTTTTTACTAGGTTTTATAATAGTATATGGTGATGATATCTTTTTTCTTTCTGTACCATTATTCTTATTAGCATTTTTTTCTGCATCAAGTATGTCCTGCAAAGAAATTTTTGATGTCTTTTCAAATAAATAATCATTAAATTCATCTATTACTTCTTCAGGCTTTAACCCTAAATATTTAGCATAACTTTTAATTTTTTCTTTCATCGATAAAACATCTTTAAATGCTCTTGTGTTTCCATCTTCAATACTTTCTAATAAAAAATCATCTATATTTAAGTCTTGTGCAGCTTCGTCAATACTTACACCGTTGTTTATTCTTGTTTCTTTTAAATATTCACCAAGCTCTTTCATAAACACCTCTATTAAAATAAATAAAAATAATACTTAATAAGCCATGTTCTGTACCTATTACTAGGTGGCAAACATTTATCTACTAGTTACCTAGTCCCTAACTCTGTTAAAATTCCTTTGTTAGAGCTCCTCTACCAATATTTGAGTTTCTCACTCGCGGGGTTTATCGCGTTCCACTTCCACTGTTTCCAGTTTATTCGTCACTTTGACACTTTATGACTACTATAATCATATCAAAGACTTAGATTAATTCGTCGCCGTTAGCAAAAGCTAATTTGCTACCTAAGGTTACTTTCTCCCTTAGCACGAACACTAGAGTCATTTCAGACTCTGTGAGCATGGACTTTCCTCTATATATTCATATATAGCGTTTGCCCTAAGTATTATTCATCTTTTCCGTAAACTATTTTTTCAAGTTGAGATAATCTTTTCATAATATCAACATTTGATACTGTCTTACCCATATCGCTACCATCATCATCTACTGATTTTGCAATTTCAAGACTAGTCTTCAAGTTTCTGTTTTCTTGTTTCAAAGACATTATCTCATTTAGTAACTCCTCTTTTTCTTTATCCTTATCTTTCAATATTTTAAAGAATTGTTCATAATCACTAATTATAAGGTCTAGATATTGATCTACTTCTTTTAATCTATACCCTCTTGTGTCTATTTTAAATTCTTTTTCTAAAATATCTTTAGGAGATAAATTGAATTGTTCTTGATACATCTATATCACCAATCCCTTACTCTTTATATTATCATATAAAATCGCTTGTTTGTCAAATATAACAATATGAAAAATAATATGAAATATGATTAAATATTATAGAAAAATATAAATATGTATAGTATAATTATTAAAGATATGTAGAAATATCTAGGTGATTTTAGTGAACTACCCAAAAGGGATTAAAAGATACAACAGTGATAACTATATAAGATTCGATAATAGAGGTATGGGTTTAGAGGAAGATATAAATATAACTAATCAATATTATATTGATAAAGGTATTGCATATATTTATAAAAAACCTACTCCTATACAGGTTACTAAAGTTGATTATAAAAATAATAGTATGACGATTAAAGAAGCTTTTTTTAAAGAGCCATCTACTACTGATTATAATGGGCTTTATAGGGGCTTATATATTGATTTTGAAGCAAAAGAAACGACTAATAAAACATCTTTTCCACTTGCTAATATACATAAACATCAAATACTTCATATCAAACATGTAGTAGAAAATGGTGGAATAGGATTTTTAATTGTTAGATTTGTTCATCTTGATAAGAATTACATATTAATGGGAGAAGATTTAATAAGTTTTTTAAAAGAAAATGATAGAAAATCTATTCCATATGAATATTTTGAAAAAAAAGGATATTTGGTAGATATATCATATAATCCTAGATTGGACTATTTAAAAATTATTGATAATATCTTAGGAGGAAAAAATGGCAAAGACTAAGAAAAAGAAAAATACAATTAATACAAAAATTCATTTAAAACCTAATGTTAAACTACTTGGAATATTTTTAGTTATTACTTTAGTTTTGGGTTTAATATTTATGAATTTTTTATTCACTTTGATTCTAATTTTAGGAATTTTATTTATCATTTGGATTTCTAAAGTACTTGAGAATAAGAAAAAGAAGAAATGGGTTAGAATAACTCTTAACTGTATTGCAATTTTTATTTTACTTTGTGCTATTGCAGGAGTTGGTGGTGTTGCTTGGTTTTTAAATTACATAGTTAAAAATGCTCCTGAATTTAATGAAGATATACTTACAATGACACAGACAACTATTATTTACGATAGTACTGGAGCTGAAATTGCAGAACTTGGTACTCAAAAACGTGAGATTATTAAATATGAGCAATTAAATGAGTCTCTTGTTGATGCGTTAATTGCAACTGAGGACTCAAGATTTTTCCAACATAATGGTTTTGATGCTCCTAGATTTTTAGTTGCCTCACTTAAACAGGCTTTAGGTAAAAGAGATGCCGGTGGTGCTTCAACACTAACAATGCAGGTTGCAAAAAATAGTTATAACGCTGATAAAGCTGATGTAACTGAAGGTTTTGCAGGAATTAGTCGTAAATTTACTGATATTTATATGGCTGTATTTAAAATAGAGAATAAATATTCTAAACAAGAAATTATTGAATTTTATTTAAACAACCACTTTTTAGGAAATAATGCTTATGGAATTGAGCAAGCTAGTATGGAATATTTTAATAAACATGCATATCAATTAAATATTGCAGAATCAGCAACACTTATTGGAATGTTCCAAGCTCCTAATACATACGATCCATTTAAGCATCCTGAAGCTGCCGAAGAAAGACGTGCAACAGTACTTAATTTAATGTATAAACATGGATATATTACTAAAGAAGAACTTGAAATTGTAAAAAGAGTTCCAGTTACTTCTTTACTTCATCCACAAAAAGAGACTCAAAAATATTGGTCTTATTTAAACACAGTAGTTGAAGAGGCTCAAAAGAAGTATGGTGCAAACCCACATACTACATCAATGAAGATATACACTAATATGAATCCAGCTTATCAAACTGTAGTAGATGATATTATGAGTGGTAAGACATACAAGTGGGATAATCCTGAAGTTCAAGCTGGTATTGCTGTAGTTGAAGCTAAAACAGGAAAAATTACTGCAATTGGAGCAGGACGTAACCAAACAGGTAATATGAAGTTTAACTATGCAACACAGACAAAACGTCAGATAGGATCTACTGCTAAGCCAATATTTGATTACGCTCCTGGTATGGAGTCACTAGGATGGTCAACTGCTAAACTATTTGATGACTCAAGGTACTACTATAGTACAGGACAGGAAATAAGAAACTCAGATAGAGGTCATATGGGAATAATTACTCTTAGAACTGCTCTTGCTCAGTCAAGAAATGTTCCTGCTTTGAAAGCTTTCCAACAAGTAGATAATAAATTTATTTATAACTTTGTTAAATCACTTGGAATTTCACTTGAAGATGAATCTGAAAAATCAAAATATTTACATGAAGCCTACTCTATTGGATCATTTAATGGATCTAATCCATTAGAAATGGCTGGTGCTTATGCAGCGTTTGCTAATGGTGGAGAATATATTGAGCCATACACAATTTCTAAAATAGAATTTAGGGATACTGGTGAAATTGTTGTTGCAGACGCAACTAGAACTAGAGTTATGAAAACATCTACTGCTTTTATGATTACAGATTGCTTAAAAACTGCTGTAACTAATGGATTAAGTGGTGCTGGTAAAGTTCAAGGGGTTAACGTTGCTGCTAAAACTGGTACAACAAACTATACTGCTGCTACAAAATATAAATTTCACTTAGGTGATGATGCAATAAACGATGCATGGATTATTGGTTATGATCCTGAAACAGTTATATCATTATGGTATGGATATGAACCAATAAGTTCAAAATATTGGTCTAATACATCTGCTGCTCTTAGAAACAGAAAGAACTTATTTAATGCTTTAGGAAGCAAGATTTTCAAAAAGAATGGTCAAGACTTTGCAGTTCCTAATTCAGTTATAAAAGTTGGAGTTGAAATTTCTGATGATGTTAATAAACCATTAAAACTACCTAGTCAATACACTCCATCAAATAAAATAGTATATGAATGGTTTGCTAAAGGAACTGAACCAAAAGAAGTATCTGCTGCTTACCAAAAACTTCCAGATGTTACTAACTTTAAAGCAAGTTATGATGAAAACACTAAAGTAGTTACATTAACATGGAATCGTATACCTAATCCTGAAGAAGATTTATCAGGTTCTTATGGAGCTTTAGGATATAAGATATTCAAAGGAAGCGTTTATTTAGGATTTACTACTGATAATAAATTTACAATTAAAAATGTTGCTGATCCTAATGGTGTTTATAGAGTATCAGCTGGATACCAAAATGTATCTACTGTTGATAGCTTAGGTGCTACTGATAAAATAGAATATAAAGATAATTCAAAATATGAAGCTTATTTAAATGCAAATAGCACTACAACATATGATGTTGGTGATAGTCTTAACGCTGTTGATTTAAATCCTAGCGCAAAAGATGTATCATTAACTAAAGATGGAGTTGCTGTTACTCCTAATGTTACAGTAACGATAAAAGATAATAATGGTAATAATATAGCAAATATAAGTACTGATTCAGCTAATGAATATACAATTACTTATCGATTAACATATGGAACTAGTTATGATAAAACTTTAACAAGGAAGGTAACAATTGTAGATAATTCTCCACCTCCTGTTCAAGAACCAGTTGAGCCAGAAACTCCATAATAAAAATAAAAAATGCTTAATTTAATTTAATTTAAGCATTTTTATTTTGTCTTACTATCTTTTTAGTAAATAAATATTTTTATCATCCTCAATAATAAATATATCATTTAAATCTGTTCTTATTATAAAATATTGTTCATTACTTTCTAATGTTTCAATATATCCTAACTCTACTGCATATGGGGCATCTAGTGTTTTTATATTTTCATTTAAATTGTTTAGTTCATTTAAATTTGATTCAAGATATAATAGTTTTGTTGAACTACCATCATTTTGCTCCATTAATATTTTATAATTGTTATCTTTTTTTATTACTTTATAACTTGTTATATTTTCTATTGTTCTACTTTCTTTTGTTGTTTCATTTTTTATTGTTAGTTTATTTTTATCATCAACATCTAAAGTTATGGTATTATTATTTTCATCAGTAAACGAATATTTATCTTTATATATGTATGATATTTCATAGTCTTCATTTATTTTTTTACTTTCATAGTTATAGCATACTCTTACACTCTTACTATCACCTATTGGAATGTATGTAGCCATAAATAAAACAATTAATGCAATGTTATATTTTCTATTTCTTTCTTTGTTTTTTTCATCCCATTTAAATACTTTTAATCCTTGTACTATATACAATAAAATTAAAATTAAAGTTGAATAAAAAGTGGCTAGTGTAGATAAAAATGTTGGATTATCTAGTATTACACAATCTTTAAAAGCTCCTACTTCTGCTATCATTATGGCAAAGTCATAGGAAGCATGTAAAATTATAGGTGTCCAAATATTACCTGATTTATAGTAAATCATTCCTAGCAGGAACCCTAAACTTGTTGTTTGCAAGACTTGAGCTATTGTTTCTAGAATAGTATTACCTGCAAAAACATTAGTAATATGAATAAATCCAAAAACTAAAGAAGCAAATAATATAGATAAAAAAGCCCCTTTTTCTGATTTACCAAAACGTTTTAAAAAACTATTTTGAATCCATCCTCTACACAATAACTCTTCTGAAATACCAATTAATATACAATATAATATTAAATTAAGTATATTTCCGGGTCTTGCACCAACTACACCTTCAATATTTGATATAAATAATATTGCAATAATAAATAATAGAATTCCACCATATTTTAGTGAAGTAAGTGTTTTTTCTTTCTTTTTTACAAGTATATTTAGATTATTTGACTTTTTAAGTACTATCAAAATAATTGCGAGCATCATTGCTTCTAGAATTGCTTCTGTTCCATATTTAAAGTTAAATAAAGTTATTCCAAAACTAAATACCGCTAAATCGATAAGCAATAATACTCCAAATGTACATAACAACATTTTTATAAAGTATTTTATTATTTCTTTCATATCTTTACTCCTAACACCAAAATTATATCAGAAAATGATTTTACTTAAAATCATTATTAGAAATCCTAGAAAAAAATATTTAAACACTTTACAATCTTTATAGTTATTAAAATACTCTTTTAAAAGTTCACAAACTGATAAATAAATCATTATTCCTGCTGTAAGGGAAAGAATTAAAGCAAAGAGATAATCATTAATTTGTGAGATAAACAAATAGGCAATAAATGCTCCAAATGGCTCTGATATTGCAGCAATTAAAGTATAAATAAAAGCTTGTTTCTTAGAGTTTTTAGCGTAATAAATTGGTACTGCTATTGCTATTCCTTCAGGTATATTGTGAAGTGCTATTGAAATAGCAATAGATACTCCTAAGTTAAAATCCTTAGTTGAAGATGTAAACGTTATTATTCCCTCTGGTATATTATGAAGCATCAAAGCAAGCATAGATATTATCCCTATTTTATATAAATTGTTATTTTTTGGCGTTTTACTACTTATAATGTTTACTAAAACTCCACCAAATATTAAATATATAAAAAGTAACATTAAGGTGGGAAGAAGTTCATAAAACTTATTTATCAATTTAAAAGATGAAGGAATTAAGTCAAAAAATGAAACAAATAACATAATACTTGCAGAAAAGACAAGACTTATTCCTATTATTTTACTATGATGCTTTGTTTTTACAAAAATTATTAACGAACCTAAAAGAGTGGCAAAACCAGATAACGTTGTAATAATAAAGCTTAATAAAAAATTACTCACATAATCACCATTAAATTATATGAGTAATTTTATTTATTATTTATTTCTCTTACGTTGTTTTAATGCTTTCTTTCTTTTTTTATTTAACTTTATTCTTATAATTAAAATGGCAATGATCAAAAAAACAACTAATACAACTATTATCTTATGAGCTAGTAAAAATTCAGTAAGTGAAAAGGAAATCTTAGATTCTAGAGTAACATTAATCTTTTCAACTACTTCTCCATTATAAATTACGTCAATTGTACCTAGGTTTGTTCCAGTTTTCATTTTAGGAGTTATTATTTTTTCTCCAACATACTTAATGGTAACGTCTTCCTTATTAAAATCATTACTTAAATATTTGCTTATATCTTCTTTAGCATAAAAATTTACTTTTTTTGTTTTTGAATATTTTGTAGGAATTGTTACTAATAAATCATTTTTATTAACTAAATTATGATATTTATAATTTTCAAAATAGTAGTCATAAACATTCTTGGCATCTTTAATATGATTAGGTGTTTTTTCAGCTTCGGTAGTTACCAATAAATAAGTGATTTGATTTTTTTCATCGTAAGCAATAGATGCTAAACATCTTCCTGCTTCATAAGTATATCCGGTTTTAGCTCCTTTTATATATGATGTATCAATTCCAGAGTTCTTTGCAGTTTTACGAAAGGTGCTTCTTACTGTTAAGGTTTTATCTGAAAAGGTATAAGTTTCAGCTTCAAAAATCTCTTTAAATTTTTTATTTTGATATGCATATTTCAATATGATTGCTACATCGTTTACAGTCGAGTAGTGATTTTCAGCATCTAGTCCTGTTGAATTTACAAAATGAGTGTTTTTTAAACCTAATTCTATTGCTTTTTGATTCATCAAGTCAACAAATTTTTCTTCACTTCCTGCTAACGTTATTGCAAGAGCTCTAGCAGCATCTGCTCCACTAGGCAAAAACAATCCATATAGTAAATCATTATAGGTTACTTTTTGGTTGTTTCTTAGTCCAGCAACAGAGGCATTTGCTTCTTCCAGTCCATAAAACATACTACTTTTAATTGTTATTGTTTCATTAAAATCAGGAATATTTTCAATAGCTACTAAAGTTGTCATAATCTTAGTTAGACTTGCAATACTTGTTTTTTCATCCTTCCCCTCTTCATATACTATCTCATTATCATTTAAATTGTATAAAACGATATGTTTACTACTAAGCTCTAAAGCATTTACCCTAGTTATAAGTAAAAGAAAACAGATTATACTTAATATTAGTCTTTTCATTATGTTATCACCTTCCCTATTATTATACTGGCTATAAAGTAATATTTGTCTATTTTTTGTATTACTTAATTATATATATTATACACTATTTACATAATGACTTTAATAGTTAAATAGTGTATAATGTTCTTATAATTAATATGTAATGAAAAATACGTCAATTTTTTTAATTACTGGGTAATATTATAACATCCTTTATTGTTTTTATTATCAATATAATGCCGTAGAAAGAGAACAATCAAATATGAGATTGATTAGATGTAATTTAATGAAAAATAAAAGAAAAATAATTTTTTTTACACTTATATTTATATTTTTTTGTACCATATCATTTCTTATGCCATTAACAGGTGATGACTGGGGAAATTACTTGATTGGGATAAACAATGATTTTTATCATAGGATATTGCAGTCAATTGATATGTACTTTTCTTGGGAAGGAAGATTAGTAAGTCGAATTCTTATATATAATTTAACTTGTCATAAGTTTTTATTTAATATCATTTTATCATTATTGATTACATTATCAATATATATTAGTGGTAATTTAATTAAAGTTAAAAATAAAAATTTAATATACCTGATGATGTTTCTTGCTTTTTTATTACTAGAAAATACAATTTTTACACAATCTATTCTTTGGGTTGCCGGTAGCATTACTTATATGTTTCCAACATTGTTAACATTTATATACCTATATATTTATTTCAAATACATAACCAAAAATACTAATTATAAATGGTATATCTATTTGATATTAGGATTATTTTCATTAGCTATGACTATGTTTGTTGAAAATATAGCTATTGCATTTGTCTTTTTAAATTTGTTATTAAATATATTTGAATATGTTAAAACCAAAAAAATTAATAAATTATTACTTTGTAATTTAATACTATCTTCTTTAGGACTTTTATTGATGCTTGTAAGTCCTGGTAGTGCTCAAAGAGCACAGACTGATAAAGATGTTTATTCTAGTGGTTCTTTTTTATTTAAAATGATCATTGGATATGTAAGATTTATTAATTACACTTTTATTAGGAATTATTATCTAGTATTAATTATTTCTATTGTAAATTTATTAATTATTGGTAAAAGAAATAGAGAAAATTTAATATTTAGAGTTATAAATTATATATCAATATTTTTAGCAATTATTTATATGTTAAATAATTTCGATATTAATGTTTTGTCTATCTTAATAAATCATAAAAATATATTTGTTATAATTTTTTGGTCACTATATTTTGTTTTATGTGTTTACTTGTTAATAAAAAAATATATGAAAAATGAAAAATTGTTAAAATATTTATTATTTATTACAGTTGGATTATCTGCTAATTTAGTTATGATTGTTGTTCCAATTTGGGGTGGTAGGACAACTCTATTTACAACTATATTTTTAACCTTAGCTTATTTATATATTTTTGATGATTTAGTACCAGAAAAGATTAAAAGCAAATTAAATAAAGGATTATTTCTTGTAATACCAGTTATATGTTTTGTTTATTTAACTTTGTATTACAACGTTTATAGATTTAATATTTTTCAAGAAAACAGCATTAGAGAACAATTAGAAAATAAAGTAAATAACGAGATTGTGATATACACTTTGCCTAAAAAAATCACTTGGGGTCTTATTCCAGAAGATGATTACCATATACAAACATATAAAAAATACTACAAAATCGATGAAGATATTAAATTAGTCTTTAAAAATACAAAATGGAAATACAATATTATTTTTTTCAGGGAGGTTTTATGAAAAAGAAGTTATCCGTAATTGTCTCTTGTTACAATGAAGAAGAAGCATTGCAATTATTTTATGTAGAAATGAATAAAGTTGCCAATAAAATGAAAGAATTAGAGTTTGAATATATCTTTGTTAATGATGGTTCAAAAGATAGAACACTTGATATAATTAAAGATTTTGCAAGAAAAGATAAAAGAGTTCGTTTTATATCTTTTTCTAGAAATTTTGGTAAAGAAGCTGCTATGTATGCTGGATTAAAGTATTCAAAAGGAGATTATGTAACTTTAATGGATGCTGATTTACAAGATCCACCATCTTTATTACCAGAAATGTATAGACTTATAAAAGAAGAGAATTATGATTCTGTTGGTACAAGAAGAGTTAATAGAAAAGGTGAACCACCTATAAGAAGTTTTTTCGCAAGAATGTTTTATAAAATTATAAATAAAATGTCAGATATCGAAATGGTTGATGGGGCACGTGACTATAGGCTTATGACAAGACAAGTTGTAGATTCAATTGTTTCTTTAGAAGAATATAATCGTTATTCAAAAGGATTATTTAGTTTTGTTGGATTTAAGACTAAATGGTTAGAATATGAAAACATCGAAAGAGTAGTTGGAGAAACAAAATGGTCATTTTGGAAATTATTCAAATATGCTATCGAAGGAATTGTATCATTTACTGTTTTTCCACTTTCATTATCTGCAATATTAGGAGTAATTGTATGCTTGATATCTTTTATTGGAATTATTGTAGTAGTTTCAAAAACTCTTTTATACGGTGATCCTGTAGGTGGTTGGCCTAGTATGGTGTGTATCTTATTATTTACAAGTGGTGTGCAATTACTATGTATGGGAATAATAGGACAATATTTAGCCAAGATGTATTTAGAAACAAAAAAAAGACCTATTTACATAGTAAAAGAAACAGAAAAGGACTTATAAATAATATTATATTTATACACAGTATGTGAAAAGAAAAAAATACTCATTACTAAAATTATATGAGTATTTTATTTATTGTTTTTACATTCTTCTTTTAATTTGCAATCAAGGCATTTAGGATTTCTTGCTGTACAGTGATATCTTCCAAATAATACTAACTGATGATGTAGTTTAGACCATGAAGATTTAGGAAATTTTTTCATAAGTTTCTTTTCAATTGTTAATACGTCATCATTTTCTTTAGCAAGCTTTAATCTTTTGGATACTCTTGTTACATGAGTATCTACTGCTATTGCGGGGTAATCAAATAAGTTACTTCTTACTACGTTACTTGTTTTCCTTCCAACTCCAGGGATACTTGTTAATACTTTCTCATCATTTGGTACTTTACCATTACAATTTTCTAATAAGTATTTGGCTATTTCTTTTACAAATATACTTTTTTTATTAAATGTTCCAATAGGTTTTATGATCTCTTTTATATCTTCTATATTAGCTTCAGATAGTTTTTCTAAAGTATCATATTTATCAAACAATACTTTTGTCACTTCATTTACCCTTTTATCGGTCGTTTGGGCACTTAAAACGACTGCAATGAGTAATTCATAGTCTTTTGTATAATTTAGCTCACAGCGAGGATTAGGGTACAATTCATCTAGGTAACTTTCTATTATATTAGTCATCGTCATCATCATCCAACCAGTCATAATCAAAAGGTTTAATATTTTTAGGCTTTTCTTTTTCTCTTTGTCTAAAGTTTTTTCTATTTTCTTCTATTTTCTCTTTTGTAGTAATTCCTCTTTTAGCCCATTCATAAAGGATCTTATCAATGTATCTTAAACTTGTAGCATTATTAATAACAGATTCTTTAATCGCTTCTTTAATCATTTCATCAGAATAATTACTTTCTTTCCATGCTTTAACAATTTCTATTTCCATAGGAGATAACTGCTTTCCTATTTCTCTTTCAAGTATAGAGAAAACATTATCTTCTTCATCTTCTTTTTTACTTTCTTCTACTGTATCTCCTACTACTTTAAGTAATATTTTTTCATAAAAGAAATCAAGATAAATAAACTCTTCCATTATATTCTTATCATTTTTAAGAACTTTAATTTCTATTAATTTATTTTTTTGTAATGTATCAATGTATTCAAGAATCTTTTTTACATCACAAAAAAACTCTTCACTAAGCTTATGAATATCAAATGGTATTTTATTTCCCTTAGAATATAAATACATTAAGAAAAGGAAAGTCTCTAAATTTATATTTAAATTAGGATATTCTTTGTAAATATATAAAGGTATAGTTATATTTTCACTTTTAATTATATCTGATATTTTTCCATATTTCATATAAGTTTCCCCCTACTTATAGTTTTTCAAAATGTACTTTTCTATTTCTTCCTTACTATTATTAATTATATTATTTATTATTTTATCTTCCAAATCATTATATAATTCTTTAAATAATGGACCTGGTTTTACGTTTAATATATTTTTTATTTCTTCAGAAGTTATATCTATTTCTTTTCTTGATTTAATTGGTAAATTTTCATAAATACCTACTACTTTTGATTTATCTAGTCCTAGTATATTGGCTGCTATTTGGTTAACATATAATCCATATTTATATAATGTTCTATTATTTATGCCTGTACTTAATACTTTCTTGACATCTTTTAGAATTATCTTTTCACTACTTGTAAATTCTTGTTCATAAGAAGGACTCATTTCAAGAGATGACCAGATACTTATTATGTCATTAGTAGGATTTATTTTATCTAGGTTATATAGTTCTAGTTCTTTATCAAGACCTAATTCAAGAATTAAACTTATTCCATATTTTGAATTTGTACTTGAGAATATTTTATCTAATTCTTGTTTTTTTCTACTGTAAGACAAACTTCTTAATAGAGATTTGTTATTTATTATAGCACTTTTTACTTCATCACTTAATCTAAAATTTAAGTTTGTTGCAAATCTTATGGCTCTTAATATTCTTAATGAGTCTTGAGAAAACTTGTAGTTGCTATCTCCTACTGTGTTAATGATTTTATTTTCAATATCTCTTTTTCCACCTAATAAATCTATGATATTACCATTTTTATCCATACATAAAGTGTTCATTATAAAGTCACGTCTTTGTAAGTCATCTAAAAGACTATTTATATATTCAAACTCTACAGGTTTTCTATTATTTAAATACTTTATTTCTTTTCTAAATGTAGTTATTTCAAATCTATCATTTTTTATATACAAAGTTATTGAGCCATACTTTTCTTTTGGAAGAACTGAAGTTTTAAATATTTCTAGTATATCTTTAGGTGTTGCTGATGTTGCTATATCGACATCTAATGAATTTATACCTAAAACATAGTCTCTTACAAATCCTCCTACTATATAAGCGACATAACCATTTTCTTCTATTTGATTTAATACTCTTAGAGCTTTTTTTAACATTTTATCACCAAATTAATTATAACAAATTTAAAAATAAATTAAAGAAAAAAGAGCTTTATGCTCTTTATTAGTTTACTGATTCTTTTAATGCAGTTCCTGCTTTGAATGTAACTGCTTTTCTTGCTGGAATCTTAACTTTTTCTCCAGTTTGTGGATTACGTCCTTCTCTTGCTTTTCTCTTAGAAACATCGAAAGTTCCGAATCCTGCAACAGGTACTCTTTCACCTTTCTTTAATGCTTTAGTGATTACTTCAAAAGTAGCTTCTAAAGCACGAGTTGCGTCAGCTTTTGTTAATCCAGTTTCTTTAGCAATTGCTTCAACTAATTCAGCCTTTTTCATTATAATATTACCTCCATTTTTTAAGCACTATATGCTTACATATACAAAGTACCATACTTTCTTTACAAAATCAACATTTTTCATTTATTTTTCAACGAATTTTACACATTTTATATAACAATTGCAATCAAATTATTAGAACCTTTATTTACTATTTTTGTAAGTGTTTGAGATAGTTTATATCTTATGTTTTCTGGCATCAAAGATAGTTTTGATTGAATACCTTCTTGAACAATCACATCAAGACTTCTTCCAAATATTTCACTTTTCCAAATATTTTGTGGATTTGTTTCATAATCTTTCATTAAGTAATTAATTAGTTCTTTACTTTGAAGTTCACTTCCGATAATTGGTTCAAATGTGGAGTTTACGTCTACTCTTATCATATGAATAGATGATGCGACAGCTTTTAATTTGACTCCAAAACGATTTCCTTGTTTTATAATTTCTGGTGTATCTAGTTTCATATCTTTAAGAGATGGGGACGCTACACCATAACCTGTTTGTTTAACCATTTTAAGAGCGTATTTAATCTCGTCATACTCAGTTTTTGCTTCACTATAGTCTTGAAATAATTGTAAAAGTTCCGCTTTATTTTTTACATCTACTTTGATAATTTCCTTTAATACATCATTATATAATTCGCTAGGTGACTCTAGATTTATGGTTACAATACCAGTTGATGGATCTACTTCGCTAATATAGGCTTTTGAAATGTTTTGGTTATCTAAAAAGCCATTAGTGATTTTTTCGATATCTCTTAATTTATCTACTTCTTCCACGCTATTTCTAATTGAATCAATATAGCTTTTCTTAACAGGATTATTAGAACTTAATATGGCAATCCACTCTGGCATATTAATTTTTATTTCTAATATTGGGAATTCGTATAATGCTTCCTTTAAAATATCATAGATATCTTTTTCTTTCATTGCATCGATATTCATAGGAATAACAGGTACTTTATATTCTTCTTTTAAGTTGTCTGCTAATCTTTCAGTTTCTGGAAGCATTGGATGAGTGGAATTTAAAATTACAATGAATGGTTTTCCAATTTCTTTTAATTCATTAACTACTCTTTGTTCAGCTTCTAGGTAGTCACTTCTATCAAAATCTCCAATTGAACCATCTGTTGCAATTACTATTCCAATTGTCGAATGTTCTTTAATTACTTTTTCTGTTCCTAGTTCTGCTGCTTCTGCAAAAGGAATTGCTTCGTCATACCATGGACATTTAACCATTCTTGGCCCATTTTCGTCTTCTGAACCCTTAACATTTTTAATTAAGTAACCAACACAATCAATTAATCTAATGTTACAGGAAAAGTCATCAATATTAATTTTGGCAGCATTATTTGGAACGAATTTAGGTTCAATTGTCATAATTGTTTTTCCACTTGCACTTTGTGGAATTTCATCTAATGCTCTTTTTCTTTCAAATTCATCTTTTATATTTGGCACTACTAAAGACTCTATAACTTTCTTTATAAAGGTACTTTTACCAGTTCTAACTGCTCCTACTACTCCTAGATAAATATCTCCACCTGTTCTTGTTGCAATATTCTTAATTATTTCTTGTTTATCCATATATACCTCTTTCTTAACTATTCAGTTAAATATATGAATAACAAATCATTTTATACACAAAAAAACAACTTAATTAAAAGTTGCTTTCATTTTTCTATTATTCTGTAGGTTGTTCAACTGGAGCTGTTGGTTCAACTGGTGTTGTTGGCTCAGTTGGTGTTGCTGGCTCAGTTGGTGTTGTTGGTTCAGTTGGTGTTGTTGGTTCAGTTGGTGTTGTTGGTTCTGTTGGTGTTGTTGGTTCTGTTGGAGTTGTTGGTTCATCTACATTAACAAAGTTATATGCAGATAAATCTTTTTCTCCTTCAACCCATCCTGGTAATTCAGCTTTTCCTTCTCCATTTTCCATTACAACAACTGTTTGTTTAACAGTAACTGTTCCATCTTCTAACATTTCTTCGTATAATACCAAATATGAATTATTATCACCTTTAGCTACTATATTAGCCATACCAATGTTCCATGTTTCAGTGCTTAATTCTTTTTCTTTTTGATCTTTTAATATTTTTTCTACATCTTCATCAGTTAATTCAGCTGGTTTATTTCCTTTATTAGGTTCATCAACAACATCTTGTTTTTCTTTTTCTTTTTCATCATTATTTAAAAAGCTTTTATTATTACCTGTTGCGATCAATCCTACACCAACTAAAATAAATAATACTGCTGCTGCAACAAGATACATTGCATTATTTTTCTTTTTTGGAGCTTCTTTTACTTCCTCATTAGGTACTTTTTCTTCCATAAACGTTCTCCTTTCCCTATTCTTAATAAAATTATAGTCAATTAATCTAAGTATTTCAATAAATTTATTTTTTTATTACATTCTATTTACATATCTTTTAAGATATTGTTTACATTTCTATCAAGATTTTCAGTCTTCTTACTAAAATATAAGTCTACTCTTTTAAAAGAATCTTTCACTTTAATTTTTTTAGCAAGCAGTTCACCTAAATCTATAATATCTATATTTTTTTCTATTTTATTTTTTATTTGTTCTTTTATTATAGGGTAATGAGTACATCCTAATATCAGTGAATCAACATTATGTGCATTTTTTAAATACTCATTTAGTACTTCATCCAAATTAGAATAATCTCCACTTTCTATAATTGGCACTAACTTTGGGCATGCTACTTCTATTACATTATTATCTAATTCATTTTTAAAAACGTGACTTTGAATAGTAGCATTAGTTGCCATGACTAGTGTTCTTTTATATTGTTTTAACTTTATATAATCTTTTACCTCACTAATAATGCTGTAAATTGGAATATCTATTTCTTCTTTTAATCTATCATATAAATTAGCACTTACTGTCCCACAAGCAATTATAATTATGTCAACTTTCTTTTCTTTTAGATATTCTATTATATTGGTAACACAATTATATAATTCTTCTTTTGTTTTATCCCCATATGGTACATTTAAAGTGTCTCCATAATAAATATATTCATTGTTTGGATGATACTTTAGAAATGCCTTTAATACAGTTAATCCCCCTACTCCTGAATCAAATAAACCTATTCTCATATATACCTCTTGTCATTATAATTTCTTTGTTAAAAAAATGAACATTTCTGCTCATTTATTAATCATAATTAAGACTTAAAATGATTTCTGATACATTTTCTTCATCATAATTTAAATCACCAGTATATTCTTCATTATATTTAATAGTGATAGTAAACATATGTGATTCTTTAGCATATAATAAATCTCCAGCGTTTAAGTTATTTATGCTATAAGTTAAGTGTTCATCATTATTTCCGCGAACATTAATACTTTTTAATGGAGCAGCAGTATTTCCATTATTTACTACATTTATTGTATATGTAACTTCGTCTTCTTCTGAAGTGATACTTGGATATAAAGTTACTTCATTTTTATTACTTATAAGTGATTTTACATCTATTCCGTTTCCTTTAGTTGTCACACTAGATATAGTTGAAATACTAATATCGTTATATTGTGGAGCTACAAATGTTATTATCTTATTATTTTCTATTTTTGTTGATAGTACTGCATAACTAACAGACATAAAGCACATTATAATTAGAAGAGAAACTATCATTACATTTCTATAATCTTTTTTTTGTCTTTTTTGTTCTTTATTTTGTAATTTGTTTTGTTGTTCTTGATTATTATTTAAATCATTTTGCATATTTTTTCTCCTATCATATTATTATAGGAGTATTATATCACATTTTTAGACCAGATTATCAATGTTTTTTGGAACATTATCAGTTACAATTGTATTTATTATTTTTTCCTTCTTTTCTTTTGATACATTTTTACCTGTTAAAGCTGATAAATCATCAATTAGCTCCCCTAAAACTTTTTCATCTTTCATATCGGACTTTTGTAATTTATCTGCTAAAGACAATATTGTTTCCTTACTTACATTTGTCTTACTTTCTATTTTTTTGAATAAAGAATCTTTAAACATTTAAAACCTCCTACATAATTATATGTAAGAGGTTAATTTTTGTTATTTTTTTAAATTATTAAATGTAGATGCTATTTTATTACTAACATTTAGAATATAGTCATCTATCGAATTAGAAGATCTTAAAATCTCTGATTCTGTTTCTTTCCAAATACTTGTTACACTATTCAAGACATTTGCACTATTTTCTAGCTCGCTTAAAGCATTATTGAATGAGTCGTTTGTTTTAATTTTTCTTTCATTGATTGTTTTTGTAAATGTTGCTCCTAAGGATGATTCACACCTTGTCCATGCTTCATCTGCTTTACTTTTAGCATTTCTTAAATCTGTAACACTTTTATTTATTATATTAACTAAGTTTTGTAATTTATCTGGATCTACATCTAGTGAATTATTTGATACAATTTTATTTTCATTCATATTTTTTTCTCCTACTCACCATTTAACCTGTTTTTTACTTGAGTTTTAGCATCTTCAAGTGTTAAATAAGTTTTCTTTAAAAATGATGACTCGAATTCTAATTCATTTGACACATTAGATAATTCATTGTCAATTAAATTTAATAGTTTTTCTCTATATTGATAAGAGTCTGTATCATTCCAGTAGTTTTCTGTATCTACAACAGCATTTCTTAACTTTGTTAATATTTCATCATAAGATGTTTTTGCTTCAAGAATACATGCTTGAGAACTTTTTAAATCCTCTATATTTGTTATTTGTAGTGCCATATTAATTCCCCCTATTTTGATTTGTTTATTCTCCTATTTATGCATAAGTAAATAATTTATTATTATAGTATTTTCTGTGTACTTTAATTTTTATTTCACTTTAAAATCAGTTAAAATTCTCTACCAACTCCACCACCGTGTACTTCGCCACTTTTTGATGTATGTGTTCCTGATCCACCTTCCTGTGCAGTTGTATTATTGTTACCATTAAAAGCTCCACCATTATTGTAATAGTAGTCAACATATGTATTGTTTATATGTTTTGCGCTATCCATAAAACCTCCCCACAACCATGTGTCTCCTGCTTTATTGTTAAAACTATAAAAGGTGTCGTTAGTTGAATTATCTGCTATTAAATCTACGTCACCAGTATAACCATTCTCTAGAAGTTCTACTAAAGAAGCAACAGCATACTGAGAAGCGGATTCCACACTGTTATAATCAAGAATAACTCCTTCTTGACTCAAAGCACTCAATGGTGGAACATTTTGTAAAAATTCTTGACTTGAACAACCATTACTATTAAATCGATCAGCAAAAGTCCTATATTCATCATTGTGATTAAAGCACGCATTTACTTCATCCCAATGGGGTTGGCTACTGTTATCATATAACGTGTCATAGAGATTATATTCAAATCCCCATTCATTATCTACTATAACTATCATATCTTGTTCGTTAGTTAAAGACTTGTATTCATCATATGACATTTCCCCTTTTAAGTACATAAGAAACGTGGCGTCAAAATAATCCGTTAATATTTGTAAAGCCCCTGGCATTATTGTATCAATTTGTGATTCAATATCGTCCGAGCTATAATCCAGATTTCTAAGCATTTCCATTAATTCATCATATTTTTCTTTACTATCTTGATATATTTGTATAACTTGCTCAGAAGTATAGTGTTCATTATCTTGTGGAGCTGTTTCTTCAGTGAAATCTGTTTGGATACCTGCTGTTTGTTCACTCGAAGCATTAAAAGTAATAGATTTAATATTAGTTAAAGTTGTATCTATTGTTGAAGAACAAGAATCCATTAATCCTTCCAATGTTTCTTTTCTTTTTAATTTACTGTTGTTATTATTTATTGCATTTTTAACACTTTGTGACAACTCTTTATATTTTATTCTTCCATTTTTATAATCATTATATTCTTTTTTCAATTTTTCATCAGAAAAATATACACCTGTTGAAATCGAATTGTATTCATTGCGATATTTTAAATATTCATCACATTTCGTTTTTAGTCCACTAACTAATGTAATAAGAGTATCTAAATTTGATCCATCTCCTACATCAGTTGCAATTGTTGAATAATTTGTTTTTAAAGAATCATAATGGTTTTTAAATTTAGTTGATACTGAATCCTCCCAATCTGTAAAATTAGCTTTGTCCAAATCTGTTTTTGCTTGGGAAATTTGATCAACATAAGTTTGTTTAATATTCTTTAATCCTTGTATTTTTGTATCAGATAATAACGTACTATAATTTTTAATTTCAGATTCTGTGGCCATATTATTCTCCAATAGTTTTTTCTATTATTTATAAGTTGATTTTATCTTTTTTTATTTCTTATGTCAAATAAAATGAATAAGAATTAATTTATTCTTATTCATTATTTACAAATTACTGAGTACTAGTTTCTTCAGACTTAGCTTGTGCTGTAATTGAATTAATTGTCGATATTAAGTCTGTATTACATGTACCATATGTATCAAGCACATCGTTTATAAATGCGACAAAAGAATTATATTTATCTTTGAAAGATTGTACGTGTGTTGACAACTGAGACAGTTTGTCGCAAAAAGCTGTAGCCTCTTTAGCACTCCAAAACTGTGAAAGCTTATCTTTTGATTTTTCCATTTCTTTTAGAGTCGTTTCTAAAGCTTGATATGTGTTATCTATTGTTGTTAATGTTGCCTTCACTTTACTTGAACTAACTGAAATACTTGCCATATTTAATCCTCACCCATCATTCTGACGCTTTCTTCTAAGATGGTATCATATTTTGAAGCTTCTGTTGTTGCGTATTGTCCAAGTCCACTCATTTCATCAGATATTTTTTTAGATTCTTTAACAAAACTGGAAAATTTTGTTTGAAAAGCAGCACCATCATTATCAGACCATCCTTCTGTAATTAATGCCATTTGAGTTTCTAGACTATCAAGTGAATTGTCAAGTGTTGTCTTAAGATTTTTAAGGTATGTTCCATATGTTGCAAGCATATCAGTATCGACATCCAAAATGCTGCTACTATCGGAACTTCCATCTGACATAATAGGCTCTTCAGTATGATGAAACTCTTTGTATTTAATTTTATTATTAAAAGAGAACATAACTCCTCCTATTTTAAAAAGACACATATTTTTGTTATGTGCTTTTTTGATATAACTTTGTTAATTTAACTTTGATATTAAAATTTTAAAAAGTGGTTGTTAATATGCTGCTGTTGTAAAGTTACTAGAAACAGACGCACTACCACCTAAAGCACCACTTGATGGAGCACCTCCACCTCCATTTTGACTAGCTACTAAAGCATCAGCTTTTGCTTTTATTGCATTAATTTGACTAATCAAATCAGAATCTGCTTGACCATAAGTTTTTGAAACCCCTTCTAACGCTGCTTGCAATTCACCTATTACTTTTACTGCGCTACCATGTTGATCTACAGGAAAGCTTGCAATTGAACTTTGAATTGCACTTCCAACTCCAGTTCCTGCTCCTCCACCTGCTGCAACAGCACTTTCTCCAGCGCTTTTTGCTTTATCTAAGGCAGTAGCTAAATTTTGCAAATCTACTCCTATTTTAGCTCCATATCTTCCTAGTTCTGTATAGTTTACTTTCATTGCCATAACCTTTTCCTCCTATTAAATATTACTAATTCCTGTAGAAACGCTACTTTCTGTTGCAGAAGCAGCTTTAGCAATTTCATTTAGTATTTTACTATTTAAAGTCATTGCATCACATACTGCTTGCAAATTATCTCTAGCATCTTTTACCTTCTGTGTCCAAGTTTCTCTTGATTTATCATCCCATATATTTAAAGCGCTGTCCAAGGTTTTTTTTAGTTCATTTAATGCTGAATCATATGCTGATGCTGCATCTGTATATGCTTTTGCAGCAGCCTCAAGTCCATCAGGATCAATAGAAAGTTCCCATTCTCCACCACTTCCACCAGCTGCTGCTTCTTCCACGTAGTAAAAAACTTTATAATTTATTTTAGTATTATATGTCATATAATCCTCCTATTACTTTAATTTAATTATATTATTTACATTCATTTATTGTCAACAAAGTTAACAATGCTTTACAATAATTATCGAATTTTATTGTCTATTTACAACAAGTGGTGATAACTACCCTGTTGATAATTATTCGCTTGTTTCAACAACTTCATCTTTATTATTTTCTTCTCTTTTAAATAATTCATCTAAGGAATCCATATAACTTTTCAAATTATCATATGATTCACTTTTTGTTAATCCATTATATAATTCGACCTGTATTGTTACAAGTTTTTCTGCAGTTAAAGTTTTATTTAATAATGCTGTTGAAGCATTTCCTAAAGTTTCATTTATTTTTGTTGATAATTCTTTTCCTATCTTGTTCTCGTTAGCTAATTTTTCTGATAAATCCATTATAGAAACATTATTTTTTGTAAATTGTTCAGGTATCTCTTCATTACCCAAAAGACTATAAATTTTATTTTGAGTGTCCATTTTCCTAGCGAATTCTTCTTTAGTACAAGTTTCATCAAGGAATTCTTGATTTGACTCTATAAGTGTATCTAGGTATTTATTATAGTATTCTACAGATATTTTTTTATCTACAAAAGCATTTGAGACATTGTTTAAAGATTCCATTATTTTTCCGTAAGTAGCTTCATCAATTTTTCCTTCTTGCAATAATTGCGTCATAGAATTTATCATATCTATTGTCCTATTGTATGTTGCTTCATCAATTAATCCTGCTTTTAATAATTCTGTGACATTATTAATACTTGAAATTAATTTTTCATAAGTTATTTCACCTATTGTACCATTAGACAATAGCCCTGTAACGTTATTAAGTAAATCTACAACTTTTTCATAAGTTTCTAATGATATTTTTCCTTCTTTTAATAATGTAGATAGATTTCTTACCAAGTTAACAACTTTTTCATAAGTTTCTAATGATATTTTTTCTGCTTCTAATAATTTAGTAATATCTGTTACTAATTTTACTACTTTTTTATAAGCTTCTTCTGTAAGTTTTCCTTCTTCTAAAAGTGAAGTAATCTCATTTATCAATGAAACAACATTCTTGTATGCTTCTTCAGTCATTTTTCCACTAGCGAGTTGATTTGTAACGTCATTTATTAGCGATATGACACTTCCGTATGTTTCTTCACTCATTTTACCACTTGCTAATTGATTTGTAATATTGTTTATTGTATCAATAACACTTGCATATGTGTCTTCTCCCATTTTACCATTTGCTAGTTGATTTGTAATATTGTTTATGGTAGCAATTGCACTTGCATATGTGTCTTCTCCCATCTTACCATTTGCTAGTTGATTTGTAATGTTGTTTATGGTAGCAATTGCACTTGCGTATGTATCTTCTCCCATCTTACCATTTGCTAGTTGATTCGTAATATTGTTTATGGTAGCAATTGCACTTGCGTATGTATCTTCTCCCATCTTACCATTTGCTAGTTGTCCATTAATATTATTTACGGCTGCAACAGCACTATCATATGTAGATTGAGTCATTTTACCATTTTCAAATTGAGCTTGAAGTAAAGACTTTACAGCACTATCTCGTGAATCCCCAGTCATAGTTCCACTTTGCATTTCAGTTTTTTTACCATCTGTATCTACAGTTCCTGCCCCACCATCACCTTGAGTTCCTGTTGCCGTAGTATCTGAATTACCACCATAGGTAGGACCATCATAATCACCAGGCTTATCAGTATTCATTCCTGATATTCCATCAATATAATATTGTGCTCCTTTTAAATAATCCGAAGTTTTTGTAACCATTTTATCAACATAATCGTGCATACCATCAAAGTAAGTAATATTTAATCCGCTTATCAAATCACTAATATTTTTAGTATCACCACTAGTGCTTGAAAAAAAAGCATTAAGGTTGTCATTTGATGTTTTTACACTATTAACTGTTGTCTGAGCATTTTGATAATTTACTTTTATTTTAGGCATATAATTCCTCCTAGTGATCTACTATTACTAAGATAATTATACATTTATATCTATAAAATAGCAAAGTTAAAAAAAAAAAACATCATAATGATGTTTTATTCCTGTCCAATATTTGTTTTACACTTGTTTATTTGATTATCTATTTCTTTACATTTTTGAATATAATATTCATTGCTTATTTCTTTTTTAGCAAATTTTTGTTCAAGTATTTCTTTAGCTTTTTCTAAATTCTTTATTGATGAGATGTAAGTATTGTTTCTTTGAGCATTTAAATCAGTATTAAATATCATTTTATTCACTCCTGTTCTTAAACTGAATGATTATTGGTGTTCCTTCTAGTTCAAAGTTTTCTCTTAATTTGTTTTCTAAGTATCTTTCGTATGAGAAATGTACTAAACCTTTATTATTTACATGGAAAGTAAATTTTGGTGGTTTAGTTCCTGATTGATTAGTGAAATAAATTTTTAATCGTTTTCCCTTATATGATGGTGGTATATTTAATGTATAAGCTTCATTTATTACGTCATTTAAAACATTTGTAGGTATTTCCCTTTTTATGTTTTCACTTACTTTTAATACTTCTGGCATAATTGTATGAATTCTTTTTTTAGTTAAGGCACTTACAAATACAACTGGAACATATGATAAGAATTGAAATTCATTTCTTACTTTCTTTAAATATTCTTTTATATCATTATTTTCTACTGTATCCCATTTGTTAACAACTATTATAAGTCCTTTACCCTTTTCAAGAACATAACCTGCAATATGTTTATCATGTTCTATAATTCCTTCTTCAGCATTTATAACAAGTAAGCAAATATCAGATCTATCTATTGCTTTCATACTTCTAAGTAAGCTATATTTTTCGATGTTTTCATAGACCTTTCCTTTTTTTCGCATACCAGCTGTATCGATCACAACAAACTCTTCATCGTTATATCTCATTACTGTATCAATAGCATCTCTTGTTGTTCCTGCTACATCGCTTACTATTACTCTTTCTTCATTTAACATAGCATTTATAAGACTACTTTTTCCTACATTTGGTCTTCCGATAACAGAAAACTTTAATCTTTTATCTTCAGCATAATACTCTTTCTTTTCAAAGTTTTTAACAATTTCATCTCTTAATTCGTAAAATCCAATTCCATGTTCACCACTAACTGGAATATATGAATCAAATCCTAACTCATAAAAATCATAAATATTTTCTTCAGTTTTCTTATTATCTATTTTATTAATTACTACAATAACGTTTTTTCCACTATTTCTTAACATATCTCTAACTAATAAATCGTTAGATGTTAATCCTTCTTTTCCATCTACAACAAAAAGAACTAAGTCTGATTCATCTATAGCAATTTCTGCTTGCATTCTTATTACATCGTTAAACTTATCAAATGAAGCATCTATTCCACCTGTATCTATAACATTAAACTTGTAATCTTTATATGTTGCTTCACTATAAATTCTATCTCTTGTTACTCCTGGAGTATCCTCAATAATAGATATTTTTTCACCGACTAATTTATTAAAAATTGTACTTTTTCCTACATTTGGTCTTCCTACTAGTGCTACTGTTGGTATTTTCATGTTATCACCCCACAACATTGCTAAATTATATCATAAATTTATTATAAAGTAAATTAAAAAGGTTCAATCGTGTAATGCTCACATAGTTTATAGATATCATCTTTTTTTACTATATCACTTAGTATTTTGTTGTTTTCTCCTGTGTTTTTATTATATTTTTTCAACAACGCAAAATCATCTACTGATATTTTGGGTACATATTTATGCTCATTAATCTTTAATTCTATAGTTTTGTATAAGTAATCATCTTCATCTTTTCTTTTAAAAATAAAAATTGTTACAAAATTATTTACGTTATATATATCAACTTCATATAATCCATATATATTAAAAGAATATTTTTTCTTTAAGTCTAACATTATTCTTTTTATCTTATCTTCTTTTGATAACTCATTTAATATTTTATTTGATGAGTTAATTTTTACTTTAAAGTTATTAGAATCAATTATTTCAAAATTCAATTTACCACCCATTTTATATTATGAAATTTACGGAAAATTGAAATAAAAAATTATTAATGTTTATTTATTAT
>OJLA01000640.1_pt1 | contig 27537 bp, 23 predicted proteins | sample 1596611 | NCBI WGS metagenome assembly OJLA01 (sample SAMEA4350168, study PRJEB24818) | metagenome | biome: human; feature: gut; material: faeces | place: Denmark | collected 2013-09
GGTGGAGCAAGAGAAGTCGTCGGAGTACATACGACCGTCTGAACTTGTGGCGACGGAAGTCGCGGCGCGAGCGTTGCCCGTCAGTATGGACGGCAGAGGCAAGGCGAGCCTTACGCGGATGAGCGACAGAGAAACGCTTGAACGAGCCGAAAAACATTTCGGAACGGACGCAAAGTTTTCCGATCTCTACAACGGGAAAACCGTGTTGGGGAGCGAAGAAAAGAGCGAATATGCGTTGATGTTGCGCCTTGCCTTATTCTGCGGAAACGACAAAGAGCAGCTACTTCGCTTATTCAAATCGTCGGGGCAATTCCGCGACGAAAAGCCGAACGCTTACTATATGAAAATGGCAGAAAACGGCTTGAAATTCATTGCAGACAAACGGAGTGCTTTCGGTGGAGCGAACGAAGCGGGCGGCTTTACCAAAGGCAAAGTCGGTATCAATTCAAAGAGGTAAAAACAAAAGTACGGATATGGTTCAGGACATATACACGACGGAAAGGAAGTACAAAATCATCTATGCCGATCCGCCTTGGCAGTTCAGGACGTATTCGGCAAAAGGACAAGGGCGGGGCGCGGAAAGACATTATCCGACGATGCCCAAAACAGAGATACAGGCGTTGCCTGTGTCCCGTATCTGCGAGAAAGATTGCGTACTGTTTTTATGGGTAACAGCGCCGTGCCTTATAGAAGGAATAGAACTAATAAAGGCTTGGGGATTTACATATAAAACGGTCGCTTTCACTTGGATAAAAAAGTGCAAACGAGCAGACAAAATATTTACCGGAATGGGATATTACACTCGCTCTAATGCAGAATACTGCCTGATTGCAACAAAAGGAAAAGGACTAAAACGCAAAAGCCGTTCTGTTTCATCTGTCATTATGACTCCCATAGAAGAGCATAGTAAGAAACCTGACGAAACAAGAAAACGGATAGAAGCGTTGTACGGCGATGTGCCGAAGATAGAGTTGTTTGCAAGACGGCAGGCAGATAATTGGGACTGTTGGGGCAACGAAGTATAAACATAAAAAACATAAGGAGCAAAAAACATTGAAAGAAAGAAACTTCAAATTCAGAAAAAGTTATGCGGAAGTTATCCGCGTAATGGACGACAAACAGGCAGGCAGGTTCATCAAAGCGGTGTCGGATTACGTCTTTGACGGGAGAGCATACGACGGCAACGACACGGCAATCAAGAGTGCGTTTACGCTCGTAAAAGTATCTCTCGACGGAGATAAAGCCGACAGAGAAAACGGCAGACGCGGCGGTATCAAGAGCCGCGAGCTTCGCAAGGCAAAGGAAGAACAGCCGTGCGTTGCAAAGGTGATCGCAAGCGGTATCGTGGCGAGCGAAATGCTGAAAAGTATCCTTGAAGGCAGAGAAACACCGTCTGACGACGAGGGTGAAACCACCGAAAATTGTTTTGGCAGAGAGGACTTTTAGCAAGCAGGATAAGGATTTTCCAAACTATCGGAAAATCGCAGAGTTGAACAAGTCGGAAACCGACTTTTCGGGGAGGTGATAACAATGGGAAGAAAAATGAAACTCGACGGCAACTGTGGCAGTAAATTCATTACGATTGACGACGAAAAGAAGTGGGCGTTAATCCGAGAGATAGCGACGGTTGACAGATACAAAAACAGTTTTAACGCAATCGTAAACGACGCGCTGATGTTCGGACTACCGGAACTGCACAGACGGCTTTTCGATAAAGTCGAAATCGACGGTGAAGAAAAAACGGTCAGCGTTCCGAGAGAATACAGCGAGGACGCGTTGTACTTTGAACTCGTCAGACTTATGCGTGAAAACATTGCAAATCAGGTGGTGCTGAAACGGTTGGTCTGTTCCATATTCAATCTTCTTGCCGTATGGGGCGAGGGTGCGAGAATGGGCGAGGCGTTCAAAAAAGGTTTTCTCAAAGACACGCCGGACTTCATCGTAAAGGAAGAAGCGCGGCTGCTGAAAGAAGCGGGGAGGTAAGAACATAGGAAACAATCAACCCGTCGTATTCAACATACAGTATACACCGTATCGGTTGTCGAAAAATGCAAGCGGACTTGAAAGAGAAGCCCACAGAGCGGAACGCTCGTTCTTCGATATGACGGGAAACACGAACGTTTACGACTACATTACGACGGAAGGAAAAATTACGGGAAAGAAGTCGGGCAGAATCACCGCGCTCGAATATCTGCAAAAGTCAACGGGCGTATTTAACGGCAACGGACTTTTGTCGGAAGAAAAAGTCGCGGAAATGAAAGAACGGCTGAAAAACAACAAGGGCAACATTTGGCACGGGTTTATCTCTCTCAACGAAGAACAGTCGCACAAGATTGATACACCCGAAAAATGTATCGGGCTGATTAAGCGGACGTTCGGAGAGTTTTTAACCGACGCAGGATTCAACAAAAAGAACATCGACCTGATGTGCGCGTTGCACTTGGACAGACCGCACCATCTGCATATCCATTTCGTCTTTTGGGAGAAAGAGCCGACGTATAAATCGAAAAAAGACGGAACGCTCGACTACCGAAGAAAAGGCAAAATCAATATGGAAGCCATCAACAAACTATTCGTCCGAACAGGACTTTACATAGATGAAAACAGGGACAGGCTTTTTAACACGAGGGTGGAGGCGATTCGTGCGCTTAGGGGTATGACTTCCGTAAAAGCGGCAATGGGCAGTAGCGATGAGATAAGAAAGGAGATTTTATCGCTTGCAAAAGACCTGCCGAAAACGGGCAGGCTTTCCTACGGCAGTAAGGATATGGAAGCATACGTTGGGCGGGTAGATAAAATAGTCGAAATGCTGATCGGCTATCAGGGACAAGCGCGGCGTTCGCATTTGCGGTTTTTGGACGAACTCGAAAAGCACAAACAGGCGATTAAGAACATTTGCGGGACACCGTTTGCGTTCACGGACAGGAACGTAAAGGTTGAAGAAGTGGAACGGGACTTGCCAAAGTACCATAACAAAATCGACGAAAAAACGCTGTCGATTATACAGAATATAGAAGCCGATTATAAAAGGCGGCAAGGAAATCTCGTTCTGAAACTCGCAAAGTTTATCAAGCCTGAAATTTACGAAAAGCCGAGATACGGAAAAACGAAACCGAACGATAAAAACCATAAACGGCGTTTAGCAATGTCCCGCCGAAAAATAAAGTCGTTGTTCGGAAAATTTCTCTTGTCGTTCGGTAGCGAAAGCGAACTCTTGGAAAGAGATTTTTCGCACCGCTTGCAGGATATTGAAAAGGAAATGGAAGAACAGCGCAAAAAGGAAAACGGAGAATACAAGGAGGTGAACTATAAAGATTGAACAGAAAAGATGTAACAAGGCACAAAAAGAGAAAAAAGAATAAACTCAAACTTCTGTTTTGGGGAATACTCTTCGCCTTTGTAGCCGTTCTCGTTATGTATCTGTTTTCGCTCGGCGGGAAAAGCATAGGCGAGATATTAAGCTACAAAAACTATTGGCTTACCGTCGGCGTGGCGAACGGCTTGATACTCATAGGCTATCTTATGATGTATCGGGTGGACGCGCAGAACATCGCGCTTGAGGAAAACGACTTGGAAGATACCGAATGGCTGTCGGTGAAACGCTTGAAGAAACTAAAAGAATTTCAGGTTTACGACTACAAAGCGGCAGAGGAAAAAGCGGACGGTATCGTCATCGGTGCGGAGAAAAAGGGCGGAAGTGTTGAAGTAATAACGACAAGTCAGCTGCACGCTTTAATCGTAGGTACTACGGGTAGCGGTAAAACAACGGGCTTCGTCGATCAGAATATAGCGGTACTCGGCAAAAGCAAGGGCAAACCGTCGATTGTGATAAGCGATCCAAAAAAAGAGCTATACGAAAAACACGCGAGGACGCTCGAAAAGGAAGGATACAAAATTTCGGTATTGGATCTGCGCGAACCGTATTCGTCGGAGAGATGGAATCCGATGAACGTGCTTCTTCGCCGTATCAGACTCGTGAAAGACCTTGAAAACAACTTACAGCAAAAAGACGGCAAGTATTACGGAGCAGGAGAAGTGTTTTTGTCTTATAGGGACGCGAGAACGCGTATGCAGGAACTCAAAGACGAAATATACGAAAACGCGCAAGACCTTGTATATACGCTTTGCCCGGTGCAGAATCGAGATCAGCCGACTTGGGAACAGGGTGCGAGAAACCTTATCTTCGGTTTCGTCCTTGCAATGTGCGAGGACTGTATAAAGGGTAAAATCGACGAGAGTCAACTTGTGCTGTTCAACGTCTATCACAACATCACGAAGTATTGCTCGGAAGATACTACGGCGCTTCGCAATTATCTTATCGAGGGACGCGACGAGTTTTCAAAAGTCAGAGGCTTGGTAAATACCGTGCTTATCACTTCGGACAAAACGCTTACATCGTATCTTTCGGAAGTGAACAGTTATATGCAACAGCTTTCGGACGACGGCATTATGTCGATGACGAGCGAGAACGATTTGGACGTCGTGAATATGGACGAAAGCCCGAACGCGGTATTTATTATCGTGCCGGACGAACGTTTTACAAGACACCGTTTCGTAACGCTTTTCATTACGCAGATGTACAAAGAACTCGTCGAAAAGGCGAACTTGAACTTGCGCCGAAGCCAAACGGAAACGGCAATTCTGAAACGCAACACTTATTTCGTGTTAGACGAGTTTGCCAACCTTCCGAAATTCGAGAATATCGAGGGAATGGTAACGGTAGCGCGTTCGCGCGGCATACGGTTTTTGTTCGTATTGCAGTCGTATTCGCAACTGACCGCAAAATACGGCAGGGACGTGGGCGACATCATAAAGACAAATTGCAACGTCAAAATCTTTATCGGCTCGGACGACAGCGAAACCCGAAAAGAGTTCTCGGAACTTTGCGGACAGAAGAAAATCAAGCAGTTCTCGGTCAATACCAATGCGGATAATCCCGCAAGCTCGTCAACGGGAGCGACCTTACAACCGCTTATTTCGGTGGGTATGCTCGAAAGATTGAACGGCGACGAGAAAGGCGACGCGATTGTTTCTGTCAGAGGTTATGAACCGATATGGACGGTGTTTACGCCGTCGTATGAACTCAAAAAGGTTTATTTCCCCGAAGGGAAAGCGGCAATCGGCAAACGCGAAGCCGTGCTGTTTGAAAAAGAGAACTACGTTTTCGACATCACGGGCGACGTGGGGCAAAAGATCGAAGATAAGCTTTCTGAACTCATCGAAGAGCAGGAAGCGGAAGAAGCGAGAGCCGATGAAAACGACAAAGCACAGCGCGTTGCAAAGCTTACCAAACAATGGGACGACGTGGAAGCCGAGCTTCAGCGCGTGGTGGACAATATTTGCGTGTACCTTGACGGTAAAGACGAAAAGGCGGTGCGGCAAGCGGCGTATGAACACAAAGTACGACTACTGCTTGCAATTACCGAACATTACAACAGGAGTATAGCAAACGAAATCAGAGTGGCGGCAGACAAAATCCAACTCGAACTGTTGCCAAGAATGAAAGAATATCAGGAACAAGCAACAAAATAGCTTGAAAGGAGGAATCATTTGAAAAAACTAAAATTCATTTTGTCGGCGTTAATGCTGACGGTGTGCATGAGCGCGTTTATCGGCGCGGGCGGAGCTACCGCGTTTGCATACGATGGCGAGCAAGAACCCGTAGCCGAGTGTACGCACGAATACACGGAAGAGGTGGTGGAAGGTACTTGCACTACGAAAGGGTATACGAAATATACCTGCAACCTTTGCGGCGATACCTACACCGATAATTATACCGAGGTGAACGGGCATAAATTCGGGGAAATTGTGATCGAACCGACCTGTACGCACCGCGGATATACCATTCATTACTGCGAAGATTGCGGTTATGAATATTCGGACAGTTACGTTCCCGCAACGGGACACGCGTATGAAGCCGAAGAGCATTCCGTAACCTGCACGGAAAACGGCTACACCGTTTATACTTGCAAAAACTGCGGCGACGAATATACGGTGGACGGCGAAGAAGCAATCGGACACGATTACGAGGAAAAGACGGTCGGCAGAACGTGCGAGTCTTACGGCTATACCGTACATACCTGCAAGAATTGCGCGGACAGATACGTTACCGACTATGTAAAACCCGCAGGACACGACTATGAAAAGACTGTCGTAAAAGCGGAAGAGGGAAAAGTCGGTTATACGAAATACACCTGCAAAACGTGCGATTATAACTATGTTTCGGACTTTGTAACGAGCGGCGACGACGGTTATATCGAAGAAAATCCCGATACGCCGACCGAGCCTGAACAACCCGACAAACCGATTAAACCCGACCAACCCGAAAATCCGGCTCAGCCCGAACAGCCTGACAAACCCGAAAATCCCGGCGAGCATACGCACGTTTACGTTTTCGACGCAGTGGTAAGGGAACAGGAAAAGACGATGACGGTATCTTACGTTTGCGAGTGTGGGGACAATCGCACCGAGTTCGTAAAGGTTGAATTTACGAGCGCGGATGACGGAAGCGGCGTAGTGCTGATTCCGGGCGAGAACGGAGAACTCGACTTTGCGGTACTTGAAGGAAAATATATCGTTACGGTAACGAACGATAACGGCGAGGAACTGATGGTTTACGAGGTAAATTTGGCGAAAAACGAACCTAAACCTGTCGAACCCGAACAGCCCGATAAACCGACCGAGCCTGAACAACCGAAAGAGCCTGAAAGCCCGGAAGAAACCGACAAACCTTCCGCTCCGACAGAATCAGAAGGTAAAGACAATACCGAAACGCCGAACGATAGCGCAAAAGAAAAGAAAAAAGTTTCAGCGTCCGCTATCTTATTGCCTATTTTGCTTGTTTTGGGCATTGGCGGTGGAGTTACTTTCTTCATCATTAAGAAAAAGAAAACAGGAAAAAATAAGAAAACCGAAAAAGAAAACGAAAAGGAGAACAAATAATATATGAATACATTGCTTGCAGCAGGACTTAACGAAAACCTTGCCGAAATCGTCGGCAAACTTCAAACCCTTATGGATTCGTTTTGGATCTATATCGTAATGGCACTTGCCGGCGTAGTTGTCGTGTGGGGTGCTTTTGTAGGAATCAAGATTGCAATCGCACACAAGAACGAAGAAAAAATCAATGCTCGTGATATGGTCAAAAACCTTATTATCGGTATCATTATCATCTTCGTCGTTGCAATGGGTGCGCCTTTGCTTATCAACGGTCTTTCCGCTTGGGTAACTGCGTAATCGCATAGGGCGGATATTTTGCGCGGGGCGGCAGAGATTTTTGCCGCCCTATATTTTTAACTTTAAGGAGGAGCAGAATGCTTATATTTTTTCAACAGTTATGCTTGCTTCTTTTTCTGTGGCTTCTAAAACTCGTAGACGGACTGATGGAAATCTTTTCGGCAATATCTGGAATCACGGACGTAACGTATAAAGGCGAAAAGGTCAATATCATCGAATTTTTGGCGGGCGATAGCACGGTAAATACGATATTTTGGTGCATTTTCATTTTAGCGATAGGCTTGACGTGCATTTTTACGATAGCCGCGCTTATCAAAAATATGATTAACTCGCAACGAAACGTATCGACTATCGTCGGCAAGTTCTTTTTGGCACTTCTCGGCACAATGGCAATGCTTACCGTCCTGTTCCTGATTATCCTTATATCCAACTCGTTGCTCGTTCTTGTATCGCAGATATTTCAAATCGGGAATACGACGAAATTGTCGAGCGCGTTGTTCAACGCCTGCGCGGGCGATTGGATAAACGGTTATTCGGTGTCCGAGTTCGATATATCACGGCTCGGCGTAAAGGAGATTTTCGGAGATTATACGACGGGTTTCGTATTTCCCGACAAATGGAAATATAACGGAATGGTCAATCCCGACAAGTTCTTGTATCTACCGTCGCTCATTTCAGGCGTTGCGCTTGCAATCGCGCTTGTGGTTGCGGTTCTCAACTTGGCAAAAAGGGTATATGAAATCATTTTTATGTACTTCGTAATGCCGATGAGTATGTCAACGCTTCCGCTCGATGACGGAGCGAGATTCAAGACTTGGAGCGAAACGTTTATAACGAAAATCGTGATTGCTTACGGAACGGTGTTCTCGGTAAATATCTTCGTTCTGCTTCTGCCGCTTATAACAAGAATGAGAATAGACGAAATCAGCGGTTTCGGCAATTCGATGTTCCTTATCTTTATGATCGTCGGCGGGGCAATGGTTATTCCGGCAGGGCAAGCGCTGTTTTGTATACTGTTCGGACAGGCGGACGATATGCACGCAGGCGGTAACTTCTTACGCTCGGCGTTTTACGGTTCGCGTATGGTCGGAGCGGCAACGTTCGGCTTGGCGCATAAAATCATTCACGGCGGCGCAAGTGTCGGAAAAGCAATCTCGAATCACAGAAAAAACAAAGCAGACAGTAATGGCGGAGGAGATAATTCGGACAAATATTCCGAAGATAAAACTTCTGCCGAAACAACGGAAGGAACGGAAAGTAGCGGAGGTGAAAGCACAGAATGAGAATAATTCCGAAGAAAATCAAAGTAAAAAACACGGTATGGAAATGCTATTCGATGGCAGACGTAATCGTTGCGTTGATCGTGTTTGCAATTATTTTCATTGCAATCACTTCGGGCGCGTTCGCGTTTGCCGTAATTATGGGACTGCTTGCGGTGGTAATGTTTATGCCTACGCAGGACGGTATTTTCTATTCGTGTATCTTGGAAAACATAAAATTTCTGTTTGCGAAAAAGGTTTATACCGAAAACGCAGACAAACAGAAAGAACGCGTGGACGCGCTCTTAAATCTGAAAGACATCAAGGAAAACGGGCTTATCGAATACAGCGGCGGGTACTTCGGCAGAGTAATTAAAGTCGGACAAAAGAATTTCGGTATCGAGGACGTCGTTCAGCAGAATATAGACATCGATTATCTTGCAAACGCTCTTAAAATGCTCGACGGAACGCAATGCGCCGACATTATAAAAATAGACCGTCCCGTAAACTTGGATAACTTTGCGCAAGACCTGTTCGGCAGGCTTGCGGAAATGAAAGAAAGCGTAGACGGGGAAGAAGTCAGAGAAATAAAAACGGCTATTTTGCGTGAGCGGATTGACCGAATCGACAAGATGAATAATATCCGCAAGCAGTATCTTTCGGACTATTACATCGTCGTTTACGGCAGAAACGAGCTCGACCTTGAAAATACGACAATCAACGTTGCAAGTGAAATCAATAAATGCGGACTGAACACAAAACTGCTTGGCAGAAAGGAAACGGCGATATTCCTGAAATACAGTTTTTCGCGTAACTTCGACGAACGAGAAATCAAGGAAATCGAAGATAATCGACTTATAGCGTGGGTAAAGCCCAAAAAAGTTGAGTTCAGAGCCAACAGTTATACGGTTGACGGAACGCAAGCGGCGGTGTTTGCTATTGCGGATTATCCGTTACGAGTTCGTAACGCGTGGGGCGCGGACGTGTTCAATATTCCGAACACGAAAGTGGTTCTGCACGTCAAACCCGTGGACAAATTCAAAGCGATAAAGCGTATCGACAAGTGTATCGGCGAAATGGAAACAAAACAAATCCTTTCCGAAAAGGCAAGCGAAGCAAACAGTGCGGAAACCCACAGAGAAACGATGAACGCGCTTTTAGACAGTCTGCAAACGGAAAACGAGTCGCTTCTCGACGTTACGCTAACTATCACGGCATATAACTATCTCAATGATGATAACTACAAAAAGGCTGTAAGAAGAAGTATTATGACGGGCAATTTCAAACCGTCCAACCTTTACGGTTTGCAGATTGAGGGCTTTAAGTCGTCGGCAATTTCACCCGTGAGTACGCTTAAAAACTACGAACGCGGTATCAATAGTTCGTCGCTTGCGGCGGTATTTCCGTTCGTCCGCACGTTCGTTATGGACGACGGCGGTATTATGCTCGGAGAGAACAAAGCAAACGGCTTTCCGTTCATCTTCAATATATGGAAACGCGGAAATCTGTATCAGAACAGTAACGGTATGATTATAGGAAAGTCGGGTTCAGGCAAATCGTTTTTCTTAAAATCGCTTATCGCCAACGAGTGGGCGAACGACACGAGGGTAATTATACTCGATCCCGAAGCCGAATATCTGACTTTAACGAAAAATCTGTCGGGCAACCTTATAGACGTCGGCAATGCAAAAGAGGGCAGAATCAATCCGTTCCATATCTACAAGATATTGACGGAGGACGGCTTGCCCGCCGATCCGGTCGTAACGTTCAACACGCACCTGAAAATGCTTGAAAGTTTCTTCAAGATTGTTTTTGTTGGCGCGAACAGCGACGTTATCGAACTTATAAATAACCTTGCCGTGGAAGCGTATGCGAGAAAAGGAATCTATGAAACAACGGACTGCACGGGACTTAATGCCGAGGATTTTCCGCTGTTTACCGACTTATTGGCGGTCTTACGGGAAAAGAACAAGGAAGAAACAGACGGTCTGACTTTGCGGGATATGCGAACGGCGGAGTTGTATTTGCAGAAATTCGTAAGCGGCAGATATTCGGATATTTGGAACGCGCCGTCTACGTTGAAAGTAAATGCCGACTTGATAGACTTTAACTTTCAGTCGTTGTTTGCAAACAAGAATAACACCGTGGCGAACACGCAGATGTTGCTTGTTTTCCGTTTTATTGAGCAGGAAGTCATCAACGCAAGGGAAGCGAATAAAAGCGGAAAGAACTTGCGAACGCTTATCATCGCTGACGAGGCGCATTTGTTCATCGACGCAAAATTTCCGATTGCATTGGACTTTTTCTTCTCGATGAGTAAGCGTATCAGAAAATACAACGGCTCGTTCATTCCCGCAACGCAGAATATAGCCGATTGGAACGCGAACGAAGAACTCCGCAGCAAGACTTCGGCAATTCTTAAAAACTCGCAGTACACCTTTATATTCAAACTGTCCGCGCCGGATATGAAAGACGTTTTGGTCGTTTATAAAGCAGGTGACAGTTTCAACGCAGACGAACAGAGAATGATTATCTCGGCGGTAACGGGACAGGTATTTTTCATCGGTTCGACCGAACTTCGCACGAACGTGAAGATTACGACGGGCGAATATATCAAGAGCCTGTTTGAAGATAAAACAGGCGAAAATTACAATAAGGAGGGTAGTTAAGTGGTAAAAACCAAAAGGAAAAGCATTTTACGAACGCTGTTGTGTGCCGTGTTCGCGTTGTGTTTTGCGGTAGGCTTGTCAAGTCTGTTTGCAAGCGGCACGACTGCGTATGCGGCAACCACGCCAAAATATACCGTTAAGTTTAATTGGTCTACGAAAACCACAACGGGAACGGGCGGTGGAACGGGAAGCAATACGGCAAGCGGTTCAGGCGTAAGTTACAGTATGCAAACAGGACAATATAGTTTTGTGGACTATTCGGTAACGCTTTACGGCAGTTCGTCGTCGGGAACGGGAACGTTTGAAAGCGGCAGTTATATCGGCTCGAACTCGGTCAACGTTATTATAAATTCTTCTGTAAAAATCCCGACAACCATTTCGGGCAACGGTACGACGGTAGCAAAAGGAAACAATAATTCGTTTTCGCTTTCTAACCTTGCAGACGGTACATATACGGTAACTTCGAGTTTTAGCGCAGGATGGGCAACAAGCCCACGTTCGGGTATCGGCAAATCATATTCGTTCACGTTTCAGTTCAAGGTAGATAGCACAGCGCCTACAATGAATAACGTTTCGACTTCGTCTACGGGTAAATACACGAACTCGTCTACATACGTTTCGGCTTCTGATTCGATGAGCGGCGTGGAGTGTATTTATATGAAAACGCCCGGCAGCAGTTACGGTAATATGGGTACGTCTACTACGGTATCTTCGTCAGGGATGAACGGTTTGTATTCTTTCTATGCAAAAGATAAGGCAGGCAATACTTCAAGAACATATTTTCTGTATCTCGATACCGTAAAACCCACAGGGACGATTAAGAACAGTAACGGTACGGTAATTACGGGAAGTTACACGAATCAGACGTTTTCCTATTCGGCAACGGACAGCGGGAGCGGAATCAGTTACTTACAGTATAAAAAGCCGGGCAGTTCGTCTTGGCTGACCTACACTTCGGGAACAAGTATTTCCGCAAGCGCGGCAAGCGGAACGTATCAGTTCAGAGCGGTGGATAAAGCGGGGAACATTTCCGCGACGAAAAGCATTACGCTCGATTCTTCAAAGCCGACAATGACCTTATATTCGGGAGATGTTTCGGTATCGAACGGATTCAAAAGCATAGCAAACTATATCAAGGCAACGGCGACGGACAGCGGAAGCGGCGTGAAAACGATTTATGTAAAGAAACCCGGCGCGTCGAGTTATACCGAATATGCAAGCGGAACGCAACTGACGGCAGACGGCGCATATTCGTTCTATTGCGTAGATAACGCGGGGAACGCTTCGCAGACCTATACGATTTCAATGGATCACACAAGACCTACGATTACAAGTTCGGTCGGCGGGTTCGGGAAAACGTTGAAAGACGGATTTACCGTTACCGCTTCGGATAATTACAGCGGCGTAACGCTGTATTACAAAACGCCGAACAGTACTTCGTTTGTGGCAAGCACAACTTCGAGCGTCGTCTTTTCAAAAACGGCGGTCAACGGCACTTACGTGTTTTATGCGGTGGACGGGTTCGGCAACAAGAGCGATACTAATTATATGTATATGAGTATCGACGCACCCGAAGCAACGATAGTAAGATCGGACAACAGTCATAAAGTTTGCGTGATTTGGACGGCGAGTAACTGCTATGCAACGTTGAACGGGAAAAGTTATACAAGCGGAACTTGGATTGAACAGGAAGGCGAGTATACATTCGTCATCACGAACGACGCCAACCGTTCGACAACGTATAAATTCACGGTAGATCACTACTACGCAAGGTATTCTATGGTTGCGCCTACTTGTACGCAAAAAGGTTATACTATATATAAATGTACGGGTTGCGGAGATAGTTACGACGGAGATTTTATCGAAGCCAAAGGACACGACTACGAGAGCAAAATCGTAAAACCGACCTGTACTGCGCAAGGCTATACGAGATATACTTGCAAAACCTGCGGCAACACCTATACGGATAACTTTGTCGAAGCCGAAGGACATAAATACGGCGAGTGGACAACCGTAAAAGCTCCGACTTGCGTAGACTTGGGAAAAGACGAGAGAACGTGTTCGGTATGTTCTTACGTTGACGAACGGGATACGGACGCGCTCGGTCATAGTTATAAAGACATCGTTGTAGATCCGTCCTGTACGGATAGAGGAAACACTATCCACGAGTGCGAAAGGTGCGGTCATACCTATACGGACTCTTATACAGACGCAACGGGACACGATTTCGGGGAGTGGACAAGTCTGACGAAGCCGACTTGTACGACAAGCGGCGTAGAGCAGAGGAAATGCGCGAGTTGTCCGCAGACCGAAACGAAAATCGTAAGTCCGCTCGGTCATAATTATAAGGCGGAAGTTGTAGAACCGACTTGTTTGGAACAGGGATACACAACGCATACCTGTTCGCGTTGCGGGACGGGATATAACGATACGTTCGTGCCGCCGCTCGGTCACGACTATGAGGAAATCGAAGTTGCGCCGACCTGCACGGAAGAAGGCTATCGCGGAAAGAAATGCCGCCGTTGCGAAGATTGCGTAAAGACGGAAATCCTGAAAGCGGTCGGACATAAATTCAACGATTCCTATTTCATTGCAACTTGCGAGGACGAAGGTTATACGCTTCATACCTGTTTGTCTTGCGGAAACGAATATAAAGACAATATCGTTCCGGCAACCGGACACGATTATGAAACGGAAGTCGTGCGTGAGCCGCATTGCGAAACGGAAGGCGAGAGAAAATTCCATTGCACGAAGTGCGAGAAAGAGTATTATTCGGATATTCCCGCAACGGGGCATAACTACGAACTCACGGGAACGGAAGAAGTAAACGGCGAAAATATCCGTACTTACGTTTGCACGAACTGCGGAGCGATTACCACGCAGAATATGGGCGAGCAATATGAACAGGTATCATCGTATATCGGATATTTGTTCGGTCAATATCAGCCTTATATGTGGTGGGTGCTATTAGCGACCGCAGGCGTATGGAGTATCGTGATGGGCGTATTCTTTGCGATTGCGCAGAAGAACGAAGATAAAGAAAAAGCTCGGAAGATGATTAAAAATTACGTCATCGGACTTGTCGTCATCTTTGCTATTCTCGTTGCTTGTCCGTATCTTGTAAAAGGTATCGCGGCATTGATTGCGGGGTAAAAAGACAAGGTTTTACAAAAAATTCAATTTCAGGGCGAGAAATCGGCTTGACAACACACTAAACTTGTGATATTATTATAGTGCAAATAAAAAGAATATTGCACGCATAAAATATCATAAGGAGGTGCGCGACAATGACTGTTATGCAATGTATCGACGAATTTGTTCGGAAAGCAGAATTGAGAGTTCCATTGTATACGAACGAGATTTACGAGTATGTAAAAACAAAGTTACCCGACACGGATAAAGCAACGTTTAATATGACTTTGCAACGTTATGAAAGGCGTAATCCCGACTTTGTGCGTTACCAAAAAGGTGTTTACTACAAAACGGTGCATACGCCTTTCGGCGTTGCGGGAATCGACACGACCGAGCTTATTAAAAGAACGTATCTTGTGAACGGCGACGAGGTAATCGGATACGAGTCCGGACCGTCCTATATGAATAAGATAGGGCTTACGACGCAAATGCCGAATATGACTTATATCGTAACCACGCGAACGAGATATACGACGGAAGATAAAAAAGACGGCATATATCTTATTAAACCCGTTATTCAGATCAATCGGGATAATTACAGATATTTGCAATTACTTGATATGCTTGACAATAAGATGAAAGTCAAAATCGAAGCGGATAACTATCAAGAGATTTTAAGAAAACAAATCGGCACGTTCGGTTTGAGTTTTGAACGACTTATAGGGTATGCGAAGTATTACAATAACAATAATGTGTATGCGGGGCTTTCGGAACTTGCGAGAGGAGTAAACTGATATGAAGTTACATTTAGATAAAGCGGCATTTCAACTTGTATTGGACGATATATCGAAGAAATGTTCCGTTCGACGCGACGTTTTGGAAAAAGATTATTACGTTACGCTTTTACTGAAAGAGTTGTCGGAAAAGGAACATCAGGCGTATGCTTATTTCAAAGGCGGTACGGCACTTTATAAAGCATTGAAATCTATTCGCAGGTTTTCGGAAGATATAGACCTTACGGTGTATATCGAAGATTGTCCTACGGCAAGTCAGGCGAAAAAGCGGCTTGAAAACGCCACGCTGAAATTCAGTTGTCTTGAAAAAGGGGAAACACTTGAAAATCATCGCGGAAGCATTACTTGCGAGTATCTTTACGAGTCGATGTATGCGCTCGATAAAGACGACGCGTTACAACGCTTCGGCAGAGTGAAAATAGAAGCCACGAGTTTTACAGTAAGCGAGCCGACCGACAGAATAACGATTGCGCCGCACCTTTATGAGCTTGCAAGCGAAGAACAGCAAAAGATAATGCGTGAAGTGTATAGCGTAGAACCGTTTGAAATCGAAACGATTTCGCTTGAACGCATTTTTATCGACAAGGTGTTTGCCGCGCAGTTTTACTTTGAACGGAAAGATTACAGCGACGTTGCAAAGCACGTTTACGATTTAACCGTGCTTCTCGATAACGAGCAGATCAGAGCGTTCCTGAATGACGAAAAACGCGTTCTTGAAGTAATAGGGTATAAACGCAAAGAGGAATTGAACCGCAAAGGCGGTGTTGCCGCGGATATGCAAATAGCAAACTTCGATTACTTCCGAGGGCTTGACGGAAACAAAGAGTTTGAAAGCGCGTTCGATGAAATGCAACGTATTTATGTGTTTAACGAGCAAGACAAATTAAGCAGGGAAACTGTTTCTGCCGCTATTTCCAAGTTGCGAGAGATTATGGATATAGAGTGGGACAGAGAATGACAAACAAATAATTAAGGAATAAGGAACGTTCTTCGGAGCGTTCCTTTTCTATACCGAAAATGCGCAAAAACTATGTAAATACCAATAGTTTTAGAGTAAAATCGGTTTTACGGACAGATTCTGAAAATATTTTATGAAAAGTGGTCAAAACAGCTTGACAATATCGTGCTATCACGATATAATAAAGACGAAGAAACCAAAGGAGGTACTTTTATGAACGTAGAAGCGGTAATCAAAAAGGCTGAGTCGGACGAAGGTTTGACGGTAAAGGAGATTAAGGTTTATCAGAAGGCGGTAAAGCCTGTAAAACACGTTTACGGGAAATACGGCACTCTCGCTAAACGGTATTTGGAGGATAAAGGAATCGATTGGACGATAGCGAATCTTCCCGAATACCTGCACGGCGTAGACAGAGCCGCCGATGAACTGTACGAAACGATGTACGAAAAGTTCTCGAAAGAAGAGCGTTTCAAAAAGTCGGCGGACTTTATGGAAAATCTGAAACGGGAAACGGAAATGCAACGGCTTATCGAAGAAGAAATCTTAAACGAAATCGTTTACGTCAAATAAGGAGGCAGAATATGAAAGCGTTAAAAGTTACGGGAAAGGTTATAGGCACTATCGGAAGATACACGCTTGCGGGCGCGCTCATTTTAGGGCATTTTATAATGAGCATTATAGGTGCGTTGATTTGTGCAATCACTTCGCAGGGGTGAGCGTTGATGGAAAGAGTTGCAATTTATGATCGCAGTTGTATCGGTGACGTATCGATAACGGTCGAAATCTTTTGCGGAACAAAACGGTTTGACCGTAACGGAAGTCTACAAAGATGAAAAATATAGCGGATTGAATGAAAATCGTCTCGCTTATCGCAAAATGTTGTCGGATGCAAAACTCGGAAAGTATGATATAATACTTGTAAGAGATTTTTCAAGGATTTCAAGAAGTGTTTTTACTTTATTGAAAGTCAAAAAAGCATTGGAGAATATGGGTATAAAAATATACGATTGCGGGTATGCCGCACAAGCGAGGTAGGACGATGATACAACGATTGACACCAAAACAACGTGCAAGACGAAAATATGAAGTCGCTCACAAGGAAGAACGTGAACAGGCGACGAAACAGTTTAATACAAGGCTTCCGAGTAATGAATATGACGAAATCGTCGCATTTCTTAAAAAGCACGGAATTCCGAAAGTTGACTTGATCCGAATAGGATACGGAACGCTTTTAGAAAACTACAAAGAAATCAAATAATAAATACTGATTAGCTGTAAAGGCATAATCACGGATAACGAATCAATGAATAATTGATGGAGCGTAATCGTGGTTATGCCGATACGACAACTTAATATTTTTTACGCTTCATCGTAAGGAGGAAACAACGATAAGCGTAGAAAATAATAAGAAAAGAAGTTACACGATGAAAATCGACAATACGGTTTTTATTGTGGAAACGGAAGAATCGGAAGCGGCGCACGAAACCGCAGAGCATAAAATCAAGAAATTGATAGAAGCGGGAATAGACAGTTTGGTGGACGAAGAACGCCGTCGATTAAATAATCAAAAGGCTACATTTGAGGGCTGATTTTTCAGAAGGAGTATTAAATGAGAAATCAGTCAACAATCAACAAAATACCATTTGCAGAAGGTGATGAAACCGCACTTTACACTCGTTTGAGTAGAGATGACGAGTTGACGGGCGAATCGAACAGTATAAAAAATCAAAGAGAATTACTCTTGCAATATGCGAAAAGCAAAGGCTATGCAAACGTTCAGGTTTATGTGGACGACGGATATTCGGGAACAAATTTTAACCGACCTGATTTTAAGCGGATGATGGAAAGAGTAGAAGCTGGGCTTATTAAACGAGTGATCGTCAAAGATATGTCCCGTTTCGGCAGAAATTATCTCGAAGTCGGCTACTATACAGAAGTTATTTTCCCCGAATACGATGTGCAGTTTATCGCGGTTAACGACAACGTGGACAGCGAAGTGCAAACGGATAACGACTTCACGCCGTTCAGAAACATAATGAACGAATGGTATGCGAAAGACATCAGCAAGAAGATGAAGTCAGCAATCAAGGCAAAAGGTAATTCCGGTAAACATACAAATCCGTTACCGCCTTACGGATATATAAAAGATCCAAACGATAAGAACAAGTGGCTTATCGACGACGAAGCGGCAACGGTTGTAAGAAGAATATTCGGACTTTGTATGCAGGGGTTCGGTCCGTCGCAAATCTCACGGATATTGACGGACGAAGGCATTGATACGCCGAAGATACACGCAAAGAAAATGGGCAGAAAGGTTACGATAAGAGCGAACGAAATGCCCGAAGCGTGGGCAGACCAAACGGTTGGAGCAATACTCGGTTATTGGGAATATCTTGGGTGGACGGTAAATTTCAAGACGAAGAAAAAATCGTTTAAGTCGAAAAAGGTTATCTTGCTACCTTCCGATGAATGGCAAGTTTTCAAGGATACGCAAGAGCCGATTATCGACGAAGAAACGTTTTGGGCGGTACAGAAAATCCGAGAAGGGAAACGCCGTCTTGACAGTCTTGGCGAACCGAACGCATTGTCGGGAATGTTGTTTTGCGGAGATTGCGGACATAGACTGTATTTACGCAGACAACGTAATCCGCACCAAAAAGATTATTTTGTGTGTTCGGTTTATCGAAAGAAGCGCAAGTATTTCTGCACATCGCACTTCATAAGACTTGAGGACATCGAGAAAATCCTTTTACAGGATTTACGTCAAGTAACGGCATTTGCAAGAGAACACGAAAGCGAGTTTTTAGACTTGGCAAAGAAGCGTTCTTTAAGAGAAACAGAAAAGTTGCGAGCTGAAAACAAAGCGTCGCTCGACAAAGCTGTTAGACGCATTGCCGAAATAGACGGAATTATTCAGAAACTTTACGAAGATAACGTTTCGGGTAAAATAAGTGACGAGAGATTTGCAAAGATGACGGCAACGTATGAAGCGGAACAGGACGGATTACAGCAAACCGCTCAAAGGCTGAAAGATGAAATATCTGCCGTTCGGGAAGAGGGCGAAAGCGTGGATCGGTTTATGAAGTTGGTAAACAAGTATTCCGACATCACGGAACTGAACGCCGAAATCATAAGAACGTTTGTAGAGAAAATAATCGTTTATGAAGCCGAAAAAATTGACGGTGTAAAAATGCAGAGAGTGAAGATAGTCTATAACTGTGTTGGAGCGGTAAGCGTTGCGAATGCCGACAATGAGCCTGTAAAAACAGACAAAACCAAAATTATAGAAGTGGCGTGACAATGAAAGCCGCGCCACTATCTAAAAAGAAAGAAAAATCCCTATGCCTATTGATTGTGCATTCTCCGGTTGTAGCTCACTTACCAGCGTAATATTTGAAAATACAAGTGGCTGGTGGTATGCTGATTCAAGCACTGCAACCAGCGGAACAAAAATTTCCGAAAGTGATCTTGCAAATCATTTCACTGCGGCGACATATCTTACATCAAATTATGTTTGGCACTATTGGAAACGCAGTTAAAGTGTTGTAGTGATCCCCGATAGCGTGACTACAATCGACAAAGGGGTATTTAATTCTTGTTATAACCTTACCACTGCATATTACGGTGGCACAAATATGGATTGAAATGATATAAGTATTGACGATGGGTACGGCTACTTAATCCGTGCTACCCGTTATTACTATTCCAAAAACGAGCCTGCCTCAAGCGGTAACTATTGGCATTATGTTGATGGAATGCCCACTCCTTGGTAAATAGGGGAAGGCGTTGTGTTTAAATTTGTTTTTTATATATTAGAGAATTAATTGAGAGAAATGAAGTGGAGTCATTTAATCGAAAATCTAATATGTAATTGCAGTTCCGCTGTCGGCAGACGGCGGAATTTGCGCTTATACACGGTCATAGTATCTCGTATACTTTCTCACAAGGATAAAGGCATCAACTAAAACTTAATAATTTAGTTCTAAGACGGCGTAACCAAAACGGTTGCGTCGTTTTTTCTTTTTAACTATCCCTATGGAACAAATAGGAACGTCAAGATATTCATAGGTTCGGACGATCCGGATACGCGAAGGGAGTTTTCGGAACTTTGCGGGCAGAAGAAAGTCAAGAACTTCTCTGTCAATACAAGCGCGGAAAATCCTGCGTCGTCCAATACGGGTGCAAGCAATCAGCCGCTCATTACGATCGGTATGCTCGAACGCCTGAACGGAAACGAGAAGGGCGATGCGATCGTATCGGTCAGAGGGTACGAGCCTATCTGGTCACGTTTTACGCCGTCGTATGAACTCAAAGAAGTGTACTTTGCGGCGGGCAAGGCGGATATTTCAAAGCGCGAAGCACGGCTGTTCGATAAGAGCGAATATGTGTTCGATATTCTGGGCGGAAGCCAGAAAGAGGAGGAAGAAAAGCAGCTCGATGCCATAGAGCGGCGAGAGGAAGAGCAGGCGCAGGAGGAAAAAGAGAAAATGCCTGATTTCGCCGCACTCGATAAGGCGTGGAACGATAAGGTCAAAGAAGTACACGAGAAAGTCCTCAAGGTGGCACAGATGCTCGCTGATGAGGACGCCAAGGCACTGATGGAGACAAAGCTCGAACATAAGCAGATGCTTATTGCCATGCTTCTCAAAGAGTACACGGACATCAGTACCCAGCAAAAACTGAATGCGCTCGACAAATATCTGAGCGAAGAACTGCCGAAACTGCTGGAATTGCAGGCACAGGCAAAAAAATAAAAAGAAAAGGAGAAATACGTTGAAGAAATTTTTGAAATTCATTCCGCTTCTTGCAATCGGCATTATCGCAAGTATAGCGATGGTCGGTTGCGGGAATGCGGAAAAAGAAACGGACAAATCGGCGAGCATCAGGGTTGCGGCAGCAATGCCGCTGGCGATGACGTATGCCGAAAACGGCGAGCCTTGCGAACACGATTTTGAAGCAATCAATGTGGTTGCGGCAACGTGTACCGAGCAGGGATATACAGTCTATACCTGTACGAATTGCGGCGAGCGCTATACGGACAATTTTGTTCCCGCTCTCGGACATTCGTTCGTAGACATCACCGTTCCCGCGACGTGTACGCACAAGGGATATGTGACGCACTTCTGTACGACTTGCGGCTACGAATATTCGGATACGTTCGTGGACGAAAAGGGACATACATACACGGACGAAGTTGTTGCGCCCACTTGTACGGAGCAGGGATATACTCTGCATACTTGTTCGGACTGCGGTTATTCGTTCAAGGACAGCTATGTGGAAGCTCTCGGTCATACCTATTCGGAAGTAGTGACCGAACCCACTTGTACGGAGGGCGGCTATACCACATACACTTGCGAGATCTGCGGTAAGGAAAAAGTATCCGATTTCGTCGAACCCAAGGGGCATACCTATATCGAAACGGTAACTCCCGCGACGTGCGTGAGCTATGGCTATACCGAACATAAATGTGCAGACTGCGGCGACAGATATGTTACCGATTATACCAAGGCAACGGGGCATACCTATCTCGACATTGTTGTGGAAGCGACAGAGGACAGCGTAGGTTACACAAGACATCTTTGCGTTGTCTGCAATTACAGTTATCTTTCGGATTTCGTGACCAGCGGCGATACGGGATATATCGAAGAGGAAGAGCAAGAACCTCAGCACAAGCATCTGTATCAGTTGCATGTACAGGATAACGTCGAGGATAAATATTTCATTGCTCTCCGTGTCTGTGCTTGCGGTGACAGTAAGGTAGGAAATCTTACGGCAGATCTTACAGATGAAAACGGTCAGACCATTCTGCTTTCCTCAAACGAATACGGTCAGTTTGATTATGCAGGCATTTACGGCAATTATATTGTAACCATTATGGATGAAAATGGCACAGAGCTGACGATGTTCGACATTTCGGCAGGTGAAACACCCGAAATTCCGGTCGGCAGCGGCGAAGAAAATCCCGACGAAACGCCCGACGGCGGCAATGAGGAACAGCCCGGTGATACGACGGAACCCGAAGATGAGGGGAAAGGAAATACTGGGACGGCAATCATTCTGCTTATCGTATTCTTACTGCTCGTGGCAGGCGGAATCGGCGCAGTGATCTTCATGAAGAAGAGAAAGAACAAAAATCAGAATTAAAAGGAGGACTACATAACACATGAATATCAATTTGCTGGCAGCGGGACTGGACGAGAACCTCGCCCAGATCGTGGAGAAACTCAAAGGGCTGATCGACAGCTTCTGGCTTTACATTGTCATCGCGCTTGCGGCGGTGGTCGTCATCTGGGGTGCGTACATCGGTATTAAAATCGCCATTGCACACAGAAACGAAGAAAAGATCAATGCCCGTGACATGGTCAAGAACCTGATTATCGGTATCGTTATAATTTTCGTCGTGGCAATGGGCGCGCCTCTTCTCATAAACGGTCTGTCCGCTTGGGTTGGCGCATAAAAATATAATTTCTGAACGGAAGGGCGGCGAGGCGTTCTCGTCGCCCTGTTTTCAGATAAAGGAGGATAAATGCTGATATTTTTACAAGAGATAGCCTTGCAGCTATTCCTATGGCTTTTACAGCTCATAGATGGTTTGATGGAAATATTCTCCGCAATTTCTGGCGTGACTTCCGTGAATTACCACGGACAGCAGGTAAACATCATAGAGTTTGTAATCGGAGATTCCACCATTGGGGCAATCTTCTGGTGTATTTTCATTACCGCCGTAGGGTTGACGTGTATTTTCACGATCGTCGGACTTGTAAAAAACATGGTGGCAAATAACCGAACGGTATCAACGATTGTCGGCAAGTTCTTTTTGGCTCTGCTCGGCACAATGGCAATGCTCGCTGTTGTGATACTCGGCATTTTAATAGCAAACTCACTTTTGCAGCTCATGGCGAGAATCTTTCAGTTGGAGAACAACACAAAATTATCGACGGCAATTTTCAATGCCTGCGTGGGGGATTGGGTCAACGGTTATTCCGCGTCGAATATGGATGTGACATCTTTATCTGTAAGTAAGATTTTAGGCGGATATGATACGGCATTGTTCGGTATCTGGCCGACTTCGTGGAAGTGCAACGGCATGGTAAATCCGAACACGTTTATGTATTTGCCCGCGCTGATTGCCGGTATTGCGTTGACGATCGCCATGATTATTGCGGTACTCAACCTCGCAAAGCGTGTGTATGAAATTGTATTTACATACTTTACGATGCCAATTTCAATGTCTACGCTTCCTTTGGACGACGGCGCGCGGTTCAAGAATTGGCGCGAGATGTTCGTGACAAAAATCGTGCTTGCGTATGGCGCGGTTTTAGCGGTTAATATCTTTGCTCTTTTGTTGCCGCTCATCAACCAGATGCACATAGACGGCGCAAGTAATTTCGCAAATGCAATGTTTACGCTGTTCATGATTGTCGGCGGTGCAATGATAATCCCCGCAGGTCAGACATTGTTTGCAAGGCTGTTCGGACAGGCGGACGATATGAGGGCAGGTGGCGGCTGGCTCAGAAGTGCCTTCTACGGCGGAAGAATAGCCAGCGCATTGACATTCGGTCTGGCGATGAAAGGAGTGAGAGGTATCGGCCGTGCAGTAAGACGGCGCAGCAATCGTTCGCATAACAGCGGCGATTCTGGAAGTTCGGGGGATTCATCGGCAGACGACAGCTCGGATCAGTACACGGAGAGCGGTTCGGAAGGAGGCGCGCCGGACGGCGGAACGGAAACAAGCGAAGGAGGTGAAAGCAGTTGAGGATAATTCCTAAAAAAATCAAGGTCAAAAACACGGTATGGAAATGCTATTCGATGACAGACGTTGTGGTCGCGCTTGTGGTGTTTGCAATTATCTTTATTGCGATTACGGCAGGCAGTTGGGCGTTTGCGATTATTACGGGGCTTTTGGCTGTCGTGATGTTTATGCCCACGCCGGATGGTATCTTCTATACCTGTATTTTTGAAAATATAAAGTTTTTGTTCGCCAAGAAGAGATATACGGCGGACGCGAAGAACCCAAAAGAAAGTGTGGATACGCTTATCGGGTTGAAAGAACTCAAGACGAACGGCTTGCTTGTATATAACAGCGGTATGTACGGCAGGGTCATTAAAATCGGACAAAAGAACTTTGGCATAGAGGACGTGGTGCAGCAAAATATCGACATCAACTACATAGCCAATGCCTTAAAACTTCTCGACCTCAATCAGAGTGCAGACATCATAAAGATTGACCGCCCCGTAAATCTGGACGGCTTTGCAAAAGATGTGTTCACGAGGCTTTCCGAACTCAGAGAGTCGGAAGAAGAAAGAGAGGTCAAAGACATAAAACGCGGTGTCTTGCAGGAGAGAATAGACCGCATAGACAAGCTGAACAATATCCGCAAGCAGTATCTGTCCGATTACTATATCGTAGTTTACGGCAGGAACGAGCTTGACCTTGAAAGCACGGCAATCAATGTTGCCGGGGAGATTTCCAAGAGCGGACTTTCTACCAAGCTCTTAGGTCAGCGAGAGGCGGCTGTATTTTTGAAGTACAGTTTTTCTCGCAATTTCGACGAGAGAGAGGAGAAAGACATTGCCGACGAAGATTTACTTGCGTGGGTAAAACCCAAAGAGCTTGTATTCCACGGCAACAGATACGTCATTGACGGTACAGAGGCAAGCGTGCTCGCGGTCGCTGATTATCCGTTGCGCGTCAAGAACGCATGGGGAGCGGGGCTTTTCAATATCCCCAACACAAAAGCTGTCATGCACGTCAAACCCGTAGATAAGTATAAGGCAATCCGCCGTATCGACAAGTGTATCGGTGAAATGGAAACGAAGCAGATCATCTCGGACAAGGCGAGTGAAGCAAACAGCGCGGAAACGCATCAGGAAACGATGAACGCACTTTTGGATAGCTTACAGACGGAAAACGAGAGCCTTTTGGACGTAACGCTGACGATTACCTCCTATAACTACCTCAAAGACGAGAACTACAAAAAAGCGGTGCGTCGCGCTATGCTGACGGGCAATTTCAAACCGTCTACGCTGTATGGATTGCAGATCGAAGGCTTTAAGACGGCGGCGGTATCGCCTGTGTCTACGCTCAAAAATCACGAACGCGGCATTAACAGCTCGTCGCTTGCGGCGGTGTTCCCGTTTGTAAGGACTTGCGTTCTGGACGAGGGTGGCATTCTTTTAGGCGCAAATAAAACAAACGGCTATCCGTTCATTCTCAATCTGTGGAAGAGGGGAACGCTGTACCAGAATAGTAACGCTATGATTATCGGTAAGTCCGGTTCAGGTAAATCGTATTTTCTGAAAACGCTCATTGCAAATGAATGGGGGAACAGAACAAGGGTTATCGTTCTTGACCCCGAAGCGGAATATCTTTCGCTCACCCGAAATCTTTGCGGCAACATTATTGATGTTGGCAACGCGCGTGAGGGCAGAATCAATCCTTTCCATATATATAATATACTCACCGAGGATGGCACGCCTGCCGACCCCAAGGTCACGTTCAATACGCACCTCAAAATGCTTGAATCGTTCTTTAAAATTGTGCTTGCAGACGCGCCTGTGGATGTCATTGAACTCATCAATAATCTCGTCGTGGAAACATACGAGAGAATGGGCATTACAGAGAATACAGACTGTTCGACGTTCCCTGCGGACTACTTCCCGCTGTTCTCGGATTTACTCGAAACATTGCAGTCCAAGGACAAGGAGAGTATGGATAGCCTGACATTGCGAGATATGCGCACAGCAGAACTGTACTTGCAGAAGTTTGTTACGGGCAGATATTCGGACATCTGGAACGCGCCGTCCACATTAAAGACGGATGCTGACCTCATCGACTTCGATTTTCAAAGCCTGTTTGCAAACAAGAACAACGTCGTGGCGAACGCGCAGATGCTACTCGTTTTCAGATTTATTGAACAGGAGGTCATCAACGCGAGAGAGAAAAACAAGGGAGGAGCAAACCTGCACACGCTTATCATTGCGGACGAGGCGCACCTCTATATCGACCCGAAGTTTCCAATCGCGCTCGATTTCTTCTATTCGATGTCAAAGCGTATCCGCAAGTATAACGGTTCGTTTATTCCGGCGACGCAGAATATCGCCGATTGGAACGCGAACGAGGAACTGCGGGGCAAGACGAGCGCGATCATCAAGAACAGTCAGTATAGTTTTATTTTCAAGCTGTCTGCGCCCGACATGAAGGACGTGCTCGATATTTACAAAGCGGGCGACAGCTTTAACGACGAGGAACAGCGCATGATCATTTCGGCGGTCACGGGGCAGACGTTTTTTGTGGGAAGTACGGAACTGCGGAATTGTATCCTCGTCAAAGCAGGGGATTATACGCAGTCGCTCTTTGAGGAGAGAAAGGAGGAGGAAACGGTTTGAGAACAAAATCAAGAAGGACAGCGGCGGTCATCATCTTTGCCGTATTGCTGGCGATGCTTTCAGTATTGCTGTTGCTGCCGAACGGCGCAGCGACGGCAAGCGCGGCGACAACGCCGAAGTATGCGGTGAGTTTTGATTACACCTGTTACTATCAGTACAATACATCGAAAAAGGTGGACAGTTCGGGAACGGGAACGACGTCCGCAACGGTCAAGGACTCGAAAGGCAAATCGACCACGCTCACGATTTCCATGTATGGCAGTTCGTCGTCCGGTACGGGAACGCTTGCAAACGGCGGCACGATCAAATCGGATACGGTCAATATCGTCATTACATCGGGCTATCAATGGCATGACCTCAGTGTAACAAACAGTAGCGGGCAAGAGGTCGGGAAAACCTCGACCACGACGTTAAAAATTACGGGGTTATCGGACGGAAGATATACGTTCAGCGGCAGGGAATACGGGCAGGGCTGGAACCCGAATCCGAGGGCGTATGCAACATATTCCACGGAATATTCGTTCAGCTTTGTGGTGGATACATACGTCGATAATACCAAGCCTACGATCAGCGGCGCATCGACTTCCACAACGGGAAAGTACACAAATACGTCGTTTACGGTAAGGGCGAGCGATACGGGAAGCGGCGTTGATAAACTGTATTGGATGGCACCGAACAGCGGCTCGTATTCGTCCACAAGCTCGACAAGCAAGACCTTCTCGGTTTCTTCTGCAAACGGGTTGTATCGTTTTTATGCTACGGACAAGTTTGGGAATAAGTCGTTGACCTACTACGTCTATCTCGATACCGTTGCGCCGTCCGGTACGTTTTCGTTGGAGAACGGGAACACGATCGCATCGGGCGGCTCGACGAAAGAGAAATTCCGCTTTTCTGCAACGGACAGCGGCAGCGGCGTGAGCAAACTTGAATACAGAACGCCGTCCTCCTCGGTATGGAAAACATATACGTCGGGAACATACATTCAGCCCACAGAGGCGCAAGGACTTTTCTATTTTCGTGCTACGGATAAAGCAGGGAATACTTCGACCTATACGATCACGACGATACACCCTTGTGAGGAAGGACATACTTATGTCCCG